>Ga0326597_10001966_pt1 | contig 31598 bp, 25 predicted proteins | sample RVTome_12_FD_203789 | JGI IMG/M metagenome (GOLD analysis project Ga0326597, IMG submission 203789) | Soil microbial communities from uranium-contaminated site in the Upper Colorado River Basin, Wyoming, United States - RVT100D185 | ecosystem: Environmental > Terrestrial > Soil > Contaminated >...
CACCGTCCGCCGGATCGACCACCATGCAGCTCGCCTGCCGGGACCGGTCGGACAGCGTCGTGAACCCGCGGGATTCCCAGGTGGTTCCGCGGTCCTCGGAGATCATGACGGGGTTGCGTGCGTAGTGGTCCAGGACGACCACGCGGTCGCCGTGGCACGCGATCATCCAGCCGCACACGTCTCGAATGCCAGGGATCGTCTGGTGCCAGGTCAGGCCGTCGTCGTCGGAGTGCCACACACCCGACGAATCGTCGCCGCCGGCGTAGACGCGCCCGCGGTCGTCTGCGGCAAAGCGCTTGAGGTAGCCCCCGTCGGGGCCAACCGGTTCCCAGGGCATGGTGGTGACCTTCAGTTGGTGGACGACTCGCGCCGGACGTCTGGACGGGCAAGGTGGTCGGCGAGCAGCTCCGTGCCGATGCCGGGCGTTGAGGGTGCACGCAGCATCCCACCCTCAACGGCGGGGACGTGGGTGACGATCTCGCGGTACCAGCCGTTCCAGAAGGCGCGGACGCTCTCCTGGATCAGGGTGTTCGGAGCGTGCCTCGCAAGGTGGCAGGCCACGGTGAACTCGACCGGCCCAAGGCAGTCGTGCACGGCAATTGGCAGGTGGGCCGCCTGTGCCATGCCGATGATGTGGCGCGATTCCGTGATGCCGCCGACCCAGACCGGGTCGAACATCACGATGCTCACGGCGCCGCTGTTGATCAGGTCCCGGAACCCCCAGCGGCCGCCGATCGTCTCGGACGCGGTGACCGGGATCGTCGTGGCGTCGGCCACCCGGGCCAGCGAGTCCAGGGCGTCCATGCGGATCGGGTCTTCGATCCACGAGGGTTCCAGCGGTTCGAGCGCCCGGGCGATGCGGATCGCGGTCGGGACGTCCCACATGGAGTGGAGCTCGACCATCAGCTCCATCCGGTCCCCGAACGCATCGCGGATCTCGCGGAACGGCCGCAGGCCCGCCGCCAGGTCAGCATTCGAGATTCCATGGCCACGCGTCTTCTCGGCGTACGCGTCGAACGGCCAGATCTTCATGGCCGTGATGTCCATGTCGAGCAGCGACTGCGCCAGTTCGACCGGCCGGTGCAGGAAGCCATCGAGGTCCTCCCAGGGACCCTCGGGCTCGCCCCCCACGCCCCAGGCCGACGACGCCAGCCCACCGCCGGGCGCGGTGGCGCGCACGTACTGGTAGCCGGCACAGGTGTTGTAGGCACGGATGTCATCGCGACTGGCGCCGCCCAGGAGTTGGTAGAGCGGCTGCCCGGTGACCTTGCCGAACAGGTCCCACAACGCCAGGTCCACGGCACTGCGGCCACGCGACTCCACGCCCGTGCCGGCGAAGCCCACGAACCCACCCAGGTGCATCGCGTGTTCCTCGATGCGCAACGGGTCCTTGCCCAGCAGGTAGGGCGCCACGGACTCGTGGAGGTAGGCCTCCACGGCGCGCGGGCCGAACGACGTCTCGCCGAGCCCGACGAGCCCAACATCGGTGTGGACGCGCACATGGAGGATGTTCGGGAACTCGTCGACGCGGATGGTCTCGATCTCTGTGACCTTCATGCGCTCGCCTCGCAGATGTCCCGGTAGGTGTGGCGAAACGTGAAGCCCAGGTCCTTCTCGGTCGTGGACGCGTCGATGCGGTAGTTGCTGGTGGATGTGCCCCCGCTCGGGATGACGATGTAACCCAGCCGCGGCAACGGCAGGCGAGCCATGGCCGCGACGTTGGCGGTGACGACATCCTCGAGGTCGACCACCGGCCCGTGGGCGGCAAGGTCGGCGGGAACAGCGCCGAAGCGCTGCTCGATCAGTTGCCGAAAGCCGCCGTAGCGCAGCACGACCGCGTCGATGGAGAACTTGGGAGCCAGCAGGTCGATGACGTGCTCGGCCAGACGCTTGCTGGTGCCGTAGACGTCGACACGGGCCGTGGGGGCGGTGTCCCCGTCGATGGTCAAGTCGACTTCGCCCGGGTCGCCGTACGCGCCGACCGTGCTGGAATGGACCAGCCTCGTGATACCGGCCGTGCGCATGGCCTCCAACAGGTTCCAGACCCCGCGGACGTTGGTCTCCAGGAAGTCCAGGGGCGGGTTGTCACGCCACCCGTGCAGGCCCGCCGTGTGGAAGACGCCGTCGACGCCGTCGAGTGCCGCTGCCAGGTCGGGGAGTTCGAGGAGGTTGGCGACCTCGACGCCGGGCGCGTCCACGGCGTCGATGACGCGGACCTCGTGGCCGCCATCGCGCAGGCGCGCCGCGAGGGCCGTGCCGAGCATGCCGGCGCCAGTGATGGCCAGCAGCATCAGTCGACCGCCAGGTCGAGGTCGTAGGCCAGCAGCTGGCCCTGCTTCGACTCGGTGACGTAGAGCACCCCGTCGTGTCCGATCGTGCAGTTCGTGGGCCAGGTGTCCGGGCCCGTGGAGAACTCGTCGATGACCGTGCCGCCCTCATCGAAGCGATAGATGATCCCCACGTCGAAGCAGCACACGAACAGGTCCCCGTTGGCAGCGAAGGTGAACCCGTCCGGCGCCCCGGTGGGGCAGCGCGCCCAGACCTCGGTCGCTCCACCGTCGACGTGGTGGAGCAGCCCCGTCTTCGATTCTGCGACCAGCAGCCGCCCGTGTCGGTCGAACCCGAGGCCGTTGGGGTAAAGCAGGCCCTCCTGGACGATGGTCAGCTCGCCGTCCCAGCGATGCACGCGCCCGGGCCGCAACGGCTCGTCGAACCAGAAGTCGCGCGGATCGGTGAACCAGATCACACCATCGGAGTCGACGACGACGTCGTTGGGTGCATCGAGGCCGTCGACCAAGGTGGTGACGACCCCGTCGCGCAGCACCTGGATGCTGCCGGGCACGCGACCCGGTCGCCCAACCATCCCGTTGTTCGCCACGACGAGATGGCCATCCGCGGTGAGCGCCAGGCCGTTGGGGTCACCACCACAGGATCCGAGCCAGGTCGACGCCCCGTCGGGCGCGACCGCGGTGACCCCGTCAGCATGGATGACCGCGATCCGCCCGTCCGGCAGCACGGTCGGCCCCTCGGTGCCAACCAGGCCGGTCGCCAGCACTCGCGGTGCAACCCTTGCCGCGCCCATCAGTAGCACGGCCCCTGGAAGAGTGCGGCCGGGGTGTCCGGCCACTGACCAAGCCGGTAGCGCAGACCCCGGTCGACGAAGCAGAACGCCCCGGGTTGGCCCGTCTCGTTGGAGACCTGGGCCGGGTTGAACCACACGGGCGTGCCGTCGTTGAAGAACGCATGGCTGTCGCGGAACCCGACGGTGGCCTGGAAGTAGGGGGCTGCCGAGGCACCCGGGTTGGGGAAATCCAGCGACTGGAGCACGGCTCCGAAGGTCTGCGGTGTCAGGTTGGGGCCGGCCCACTGGATGCCGCTTGCCAGGATGAGCAGCGGCCAGTAGGTGTACTTGTCAAGCGCGGCGTCGCCGGACAGCGACGGGTCGACTTCCTTCAGGGCCCAGTTGACCGGACGATCGGGCGCCAACTGCATCTTGTTCTCGTAGTGCAGGCCGAACACGGATGGCAGCTGGTCCTTGGGAGCGAACAGCGCCGCAGCGTCGCTGGTCGCACTGCCGATGCTGCTGACGAACCACTCGGGTCGATACTGCTGTTGGCTGGCGGCCGGCCAGAGGAACAGGTCCTGGGCGACGGCCTGGACCATCGAGAAGACCGTTGTGACGCCCTCGGTCTGCATGGCAAGGATCGCGCCCTGGGAACCTGCCGGCATGTCGTCCGACGGGATTTCGACCTCGGCTGCGAACTCGATGCCGCACTCGGCAGCGCGCTTGCGGAAGGGCTCGAGGTCCAGGACCGTGCCATCCACATAACGGATGTAGACCAGCCCGTAGGTGCGGTCCCCGCCGTTGAACTGCGTCGCGTACTCGACCGGCCGTCCCATGAGGTTCTTGCAGGCCCACTCGGCCATGTTCGCCGCGATGTCCTGCGAGCTGGGGATGATCATCCACTCGTAGGGGTGCAGGGCCCGCAGCTGCGCCTCGGTGACCGACGTGCCCCATCCTGAGTAGACCCCGACGATGCCGCGACGAGCGAGCTCGTGGTAGTAGTGGTAGTCAGCCCCACTGAGGTCAGCACGCGGCATCGACGCAAAGACCTGGAGCTCCTCGTCGGCGGTGACGGCATCGGCGATCTGCAGTTGCGGCTCTGGCTCGCCCGTCCCGTGCGCCGCAAACGGAATGAGTTGCAGCTTGCGGCCGTAGAACTCGAAGCGGTCGTTGAAGAAGGTTTCGAGCGCGACCAACTCGGGCGTGCGGTCCGTGGCCCCCTGCCCCGGTCCGGCCTCCTGCCACGGCACCGCGATCCGGATCGTGTCGGCGGTGACCCCCTTGTAGGTGGCGCCACCGTTGTCCTCGCCGTCCCAGAAGGCCACGCATGGCGGGGACTGCGGGTCCTCGATCTGACGTGGCGGGTCGCCGACGCAGCGACGGGTCCGCGCCTCCGGCGGCACGAGCGTCTCCTCCACCACCGGCGGAGGTGTAGGCGGTGGCGGCGGCTCCTCGTCATCGGCCCCGACGTACTCGATGATCGCCTCGCCGCCCTCGCCCGACCCGAACTCGGAGGTCTGGCTGTCCGGCGCCTCGGTGATCTGTTCGCGGGGCTGGGGTGCGAACTCGGCGATGGCGGGCGGCGTCTGCCGGCTTGGCGACAGCGAGAAGGCGAGCAGGGCGATGAACATCACCAGGGACACGGACGCGTTGGCGAACCCCGGTCCGCGCGGCCGGCGCTGCGTGGGGCCACCGTCCGGGCTCACGGCGCGCCACCCGGCTTCGGCTGGCCCGCGCCCACCTCGGCTGGCTCGCTCTTGACGACGCCCACCCCGATCCCTCCCCTGGGTCGTGGCTCATCATCCTATATGACAGGTGGACAAGTCGCTGTCACACGCCATGACCGCAACAACAACAACAGCAGCAGCAGCAGCAGCAGCAGCAGCAGCAGCAGCAGCAGCGGCGGCGGCTTCTAGGCCTAGCCCATAGGTGGCTAGGCTCGCACCGATGGCGGGGTGTCCTGCCCTTGGCATGACCGGCCCCTCATGAGCTTCGTCTGGCTCCTCGGAATCGCAACCATCGCCGGGCTGGCACTGCGTCCACGGGTCGCGTCCCGGTTTCCCCTGCTCTTTCGCACCCAACAACTGCTGATCGGTTCCACCCTGGCCGTTCTGGCGGGCTGGTCGTTGAAACTCGACGCCCAACTGGGTGCCACCGTCGCCGTGGTGATCCTGGCCGAGTGGTCCGTTCTGCTGGCTGCCCGACTCACCGGCCAAGGCGTGCTGACCGGGGTCGCAGCGCACGCAAACGCGGGCTTCTGGTCACTTCCCGCGACGTCGTTCCTCGTCCCGGCCGCCCTGCCCGTTGCCGTGGCCAACTCCACGCTGGGGATGCTGCGCGGGGCGCCTGCGCTGGCATGGCTGCGTGCCAGCAGTCCCCAGGCGCAATCGGCCCGCTCCGGTGTGCTGGACTTCGCGCCGGCCATCGGCCTTGGCGTCGGATGGCTCGCGGGCCGCGGGTTCGCGCCACCGATCTGGGCAGGCAGCGTGCTCGACGCATTCGCCCGGTTCATCGGGGTCTACGGCGCATTCCTGGTGGCCGCCGCGATGCCATCGCGTTGGCCGGATCGGACCGCTTGGCGATCGACGCTGCCATCACTGATCGTCCGGTTCGCCCTGCCATCACTGGTGATCCTCGCCGTCGCGGCGCTGGGCGTGACGCTCTCCCCACTGGTCTGGGTGCTGTGCCTGGCACCCATCCCGCTGAACACCCTGCTACTGGCGCGCGTCTACGAGTTGGACGCGGAGTTGGCTGCCGCGCAACTGATCGCGACCACCGCCGTCGCGCTCGCGTTGCTGCCGGTCGTCGCCCTGGGCGTGACTGCCTGAGCCCAACCAATGGCTGGGCGCGGTCAGCCACGGCCGGCGCTGGGCCAGCTGCGGTCAGGCCTGGCGCAGTACCTGGCGTTGGCGGCCAAGGCCGTCGATCTCCAACTCCATGACGTCGCCCGCCTTCAGGTACGGGAAGTCGTTGTCGCCAAAGGCCACGCCTTGCGGTGTCCCCGTGTTGATGACGTCGCCTGGCTCCAGCACCATGAACTGGCTGACGTACTCCACGATGTGGGCGACGCCGAAGATCAGGTCGTCGGAGTTGCCGTCCTGACGGATCTCGCCGTTGACCCACGTCCGCAGGCCGAGTCGTCCGGGGTCACCGACCTCATCGGGGGTGACCAGCCACGGCCCGAGCGGATTGAACGTCTCACAGGACTTGCCCTTGACCCACTGGCCGCCACGCTCCAACTGGAAGGCCCGCTCGGACACATCGTTGCTGATGGCGTAGCCCGCAATGATCCCCAGCGCCTCCTGCTGTGACGCGAGGTAGCGACCCTGCGCACCGATCACGATGGCCAACTCCACCTCGTAGTCGGTCTTGTGGGAGCCGCGCGGCACGAGGACGTCGTCGTCAGGACCGATCACCGTGTTGCTCGCCTTGAAGAACAGCACCGGCTCGGCGGGCGGTTCCATCCCCGACTCTGCGGCGTGGGCCGCATAGTTCAGGCCGATGCAGATGACCTTGCCGGGCCGCGTGATCGGCGCCCCGAAGCGTGCGGCATCGTCGAGGTCGAGGGTTGGGAGTTCGCCTGCCGCAACCGCCGCCTCCGCCCGAGCGATCCCGCCCGTGGCCAGGAACGCCGGGGTGATGTCGTCGGTCACCGACGACAGATCGAGCAGTCCACCATCGGTGACAACCACGGGTCGTTCGTGGCCGGCGCTTCCGATGCGGGCGAGCTTCATGCGGATCCCCAGGTCTGGACGATTTCGAGTTCAGTCGCGCGCCACCCGTCCGGGTGGGCAGCGCAAGGCGGCGAACCTAGCCTGTCATAGAAGCACAGAGGTACCGGGCAACATCAGTCAGGCCGAGCCCGGTGCCGGTCGGGATCGTTGGGTGTCGCGGCGGTCACGCCGACGCTGGTCCTCCAGGCGTGAGCCGTAGCCCGCCAGGCCTGCGAAGCGCGAGCCTGCGGACGTGGAAGCCAGAACGGCCCGCAGCTGGCCCAGCGCCCGCAGCCGCCCGATCGACGTGGTCGCGCCACGCAGGTTGGCCAGCGCCGAACGACCCGCAGCCGTGCCGCCAACGGTCATCACCGCGGCAGCGGCTGCCGCGGTCACCCCGCCAGCCCACTGCCATGGATCGCGGCGAAGCCCGTCGACATCTGCTGCCACGGCAAGCGCGTCGACCGGGTGTGTGGCGGCGTGGGCGAGGCCGCTGACGACGGTGGCGCGGGTGTCCGCATCGACCGTGGAGCCCGCCAGCCAGGCCGCGCCGTCCAAAGTGTCGTAAGCCATCTGCGCCACCCCGTCCAGAAATCGCCAGGGTGCCGACTCGTCACGTGCGGCCGCGATCAGTCGGTCCTCGATCCGCTCGAGGTCGCCGAGTTCACCCAGGGCTGCCCACAGTTGGACGTCATCGAGGTCGGCCAACGCGGCCAACGCGTCGTCGGCGCCATGCTCGTCACCTCGATCCAGGGCGTCGACCACGGCGCGCCCCGCCAGCCGGCCCGTGTCCCAACGCTCCTGCTCCTGCGGCGTGGGCAGCCGACCGCGGACGGGTTCGGACACGTCGACTGGCAGGGGCGGTCCGCCCTGGTCAGCAAGTTCGAAGGCGCTCGCCACGCCGCGCACCCACCCGTTGAGCTGACGTGATTGAGCGACACCTTGCCTGATGTCGTCCAGGACCCACGCGGGAGGCAGCCCCAGGCATGGCTCGGTGGCGCGCCGCGACGCGCTTGCCAGTTCGCTGGCCAGCGCGTCGCGCAACCGCAGGACCTGGTCATCGAGGTCGTCGCACCATGCCGACGCGTGGCGCAGCGCATCGGTGTCGGCGGCTGCCGCACGAGGCCCGGATCCAACGAGCCCGGCCATCAGGCCCGCCCCGGGATGAGCCCGAACCCAGAGCGCTCCGGCTCCCGGATCTCGGCGGCCTGACGGACGGCCGCGTTGTGGCGATCACGAGCGCGTTGCTCCGCCGACGCACGGGCAGCCGTCGCCTCGATCGCCGCGGCGTGGCGGTGCAGCGCCACGACGTGCGCGGCGCCGGCGGCCTGCCGCTGGCGATGGAGGTCGCGGAACCGCTCGGCGTGCACCCCGGACCACCTCGCCAAGGCGTGGCGGGCCGCGGCCTCACGCTGTTCGAGGACCCCGTCCAGGACGCGCGCGACGCGACGACACTCGGCAGCGGCACGCGCGGCCGCAGCATGGTCGAATGCCACGTCCGGCCGTATCACCTCGAACATCGCTGCCCCCTTCGCGCGCGACCGTACGAGCGAGGCGGCCAGGCCGTGTCGAGTTGTCCACAGGCTGGGCGAGGTTGGTCAGCTGACCCTGTACGGACCGCCGGTGTAGCGGAAGCACTCACACTCGTCGAGGTAGGCGAGTGGGGCAACCGAGGCCGCAGCCCAGTGCTTGTCCGGCCCGTACTCGGCTCGCCACGTGAATGGCGACTGGTGACTGGTGCCCAGGGACTCCACGCCGGCGCGCAGGCCGTCTGCGGTCAGCGCGGGGGCGCGCTCGAGTGCTGCGCGCAGCATGAACACGGCGTCGCAACGCGACTGAGCGTAGAACCCGGCCCGATTCTCGACGCCCGCGTCCTCGAGGATCTGGTCGCACAGCTGGAACGCCGCGTTGGGGCTTGGGACATCGTCGCCGTTGACGTCGATCGGCGGAGCCCATCCGATGGCAAGTGCGCCGCGCAACTGGTTCGGGTCGCCTTGGCTTGCCTGCGTCTGGGGGATGTCGATCGTCGAAAAGCCGTAGCGCGGTCGGAACCCCTGGCTCTCGGCCTCCTTCAGGAAGAAGAAAGGCATGATGCCGGCGTTCTCGATCATCACGACGTGGGTGACCCCGGCCGCACGGAACCGCACCACCGCGTTGGCCATCTCCGCTCCCGCGCCACCGAAGTCCGACACACCGCCTGGCGAGCTGATCACCTGTTCGACGTACTCGACGCCCAGACGTTGGGTCGTCGGTTCGACCACGCCCTCCATGATGCGATCGAACACGGGCGCGTCGAAGCGCAGCAGCCCAACGGTCGCCCCCTCGAAGAAGCCCAGCGCGGCCAGCCCCTCGAGGTAGGCCCGGTAGCCCTCCTCGGCCCGGAAGTGACCTGGCCGGTACAGGTTCGGGAACCCGCGAAGCTGCGGCTCGTCCCAGATCCACGTGTTCAGTTCGACCAGCGGCGTCTGCTTGTCGTGCAGGCACGACGCAAGTGAGTCGTCGCCGCCGACCGCGCTCGAGATGACGACGAAGGTCTCGTTGTCCTCTGCCATCGTCGAGCACACGGCTTGGGCCTGCGAGGCAAAGGTCCCCTGGGTCGTCTCTGTCTCGTGGTAGACGCCCTCGACCTGGCGCCCGCGGATCCCGCCTGTTGCGTTGAGCCAGTCGACCAGGGCCGCGGCCATCTCGTTCTCGTACGCAGGCGCCAACGCAGCGCCGACCGCGGCGAAGGCCGCGCCAGTCTCGCCAGCCTGGAAGCCAATCGTGATCGTGTCGGCCGTCACGCCACGACCCATGACGAGATCGTCGTCAGCAACCGGCGTGGTCGTCGTGCCGCCGCCGGATGGGCCCGTCCCAGTCCCCGAACCGCCTCCCGTGGTTCCCGTGCCAGCGCCGGACGCGCCGCTGCCGGGCTGGCTGCCGGCGGCGCTTCCATCGGGGTCGCCCCCCGGTGCCACGCCGGCACCGGTGCCGTCGCCTGCCGCACCTGATGGACCCACAGAGGTGCCACCGTCAGCCGCGCCACCTGACGGGTCGTCCCCGATCACTCCGGTGCCCGTGCCGGGGCCCTCGCCCGAGATCAGTTCGTCGATCCCCGCCTCCGGCGTGGCAGTCCCCGACGAGCCGCAACCCGCTGCGAACAGCGACCCGACGACGGCGACGGTCATCAACCTCGTGAGCCTTGCCATGATCAGACCTCCCCACCACAAAGTAAACCACCGATCACCACCGGGTTGAAAGATTGGCCAGAAATCGCCAGGTCAGCGGGCCACGTGTGAAGCATGATTACCTTTCGCCCGGACATGGCCGAGAGGCAGGGGACGTGGATCGCATGCGCCGCAACGTCGGCCGGTTCGTGTCGTGGACCAGCGACGCGGCAACCGTGGCAACGACGAATCGGGTCATTTCGCCCAAGTATGCCCTGGCCCTTGTCGCGTCCCTGCTGGTACTCGTCGGCCTGCTCGGCATGGACCAGCAGCCCCCGCGGGCCGCAGGGCCGGACGCGCCAGCAGGCGAGTTCTCGGCCGCGCGCGCCATCGAGGTGCTCGAGGTCATCGCGGCCGCCCCCCACGCGATCGGGCAGCCCAACCACGGCTACGTCCGCGACCACCTCATCGAGCAGTTGCAGGGTCAGGGCCACGAGGTCGAAGTCCAGGCGGCGAGCACCGATGGTCACCACACGACCTACAACCTGCTGGTCACGGTGCCCGGAACGGCAGGAACGACGGCTGACACGATCCTCGTCGTCGCCCACTATGACAGCGTGCCCAACGCGCCCGGTGCCGCCGACGACGGTGTCGGCACAGTCGCAGTCGTCGAGACAGCCCGCGCCATCCTCGCCGGACCGCCTCTGCGCAACGACGTCGTCTTCCTGCTGACCGACGGGGAAGAGCGTGGGTTGTGGGGAGCCAAGGCCTACGTCGCCAGCCACCCCGGCGCTGCCGATGTCGACCTGGTCATCAACCATGAGTCCGGCGGCCCACGTGGGCCGCTGACCCTGCTGGAGATCGATCAGGAGACCCCGTCGATGGTGCGCGACTTCGGCCGCGCGGCGCCGCGGCCGGTCACGTCCTCGCTGCTCGATGACATCGTTCCGCGCGCGGCCGAGGCTGGTGTCGCAAATACCGACTTCTGGGTCTTCCGCGAACTTGACCAGCCCGGCTTCAACTTCGCCAACTCGAAGGACACGGGCTTTCGCCACACGCCCGGCGACGAGCTCTGGCGCATCGACCCGGCCACCGTCCAGCACCATGGAGCAAGCATCGTCGGCCTGGTGCGCGAGTACGGCGACCGCGACCTCGATCAGGTGGGCGGCACGTCCGGCGCGGTCTGGGTCGCTGTGTTCACCTGGTTGGTCCTGGCGTGGTCGCGCAACCTCGCCTGGGTCATGCTCGGCCTCGTGGTGGTGGCGCTTGCTGTGCTGGCCCGCGGCTTGCGGCGCGGACCGGGGCTGACGACTGCGGGGGTGCTCACAGCCATTGGCGGGACACTCGGCGCCATCGTCGCTTCGATGCTGACGACCATGTCCGTGGTCGGGTTCATCCAACTGGTCCGACCGGACCATGGGCCGCACTACAACGGCTTTCTGCCCCGCCTGGAGTTCCCGGGGGCTGGCGCCCCCGGCGAGGAGTTGTACTGGTTCGCCGCGATCTTCCTGGCCACGGCCGCCGCCTGCCTGGTTCTTGCACGCGTGCGTCGGCGGGTTTCCCTGGCCGATCTGGTGTTCGGAACCAACCTGCTGTTCGTGCTGCTGGCTGCACTGTCGACCAATGGCGTGCCCGGCGCGAGCTATCTGTTCACGATCCCGCTGCTGTTCCTGCTCCCCGCGAACACTTGGTGGTTGACGCGCCTGCAGGCTGGCACGGCGACGTGGGCAGCCACGGCGGTCATCGCCGTGGGCGCGATTCCCACCGTGGCAATTGCAGGCAACCTCCTGGTCTTCTTCCAGACGTTCCTCGTGCCCAACGCCACGCTGTTGGCCCCGCTGGTTGCCCTGTACGTCGCGCAACTCGTCCCGGTCGCCGAACTGGCGGGCAGTGCGGATCGACGACTGCCCGTCGTCGGCAGCGCAGCGGTCGGCGGTGTCCTGCTCACGGCCGGATTGCTGACGGTCTCGGTGGCACCAGTCATGCTGCAGGAGCAGTGGGTCGGGCCCACGCCCGAGAACCAAACCACGCGCACGCCAGTCGCGGCCGTCGCGGACTGGCCCGGAACCCTCGAGCTGGTCACGTATGACAGTGGCCGTCACTGCGTGTCCACCACCTGGTTCGACGCCGACTTCGCCTGGTGCCCGCTGCCTGCCGCGGTTGCTCCGCCAATCGACGTGCAACACCTGCGCGAGGCGGACCGCGTGCTGCTGTTCGGTTCGGCGCCGACCGCTTCGGTCACCCTGCGCATCGAGCACGCTGACGGCGCGGTCGAGGTGGCAGCGCAGGCCCTCGACGGCGTTCCGGGACGGTTCTTCGCTGGCTCGGTGGCCGCGTCCATCGGCCACATCACCCGCGTCGTCGCCCTCGACGCGACGGGCGCGGCAATTGCCGAAGCCGCCGGATTCGACCTCGCTCAGGAGGGCTCAGACCGCCACAGCTGGGAGGACTGAGCACGCAATGTCACGCCACCCGCGCCGCGGCTGCGGCGACCGTGGAGGCGTCGATCGCGACGCCAGTCTCCCGCTCGGATGTCGCCCAGAGACTCTCGATGGCCCGGTCCGTGCCTGGCCGAACAAGCGGCTTGCGAACGGGCGGGCCATGGGTGACGAACGCCGGGCCGTACATCGCACCGCCGGGTGCGTCGGGGTCCGTCGCCGCCCGCAGGTAGCTGAGCGCCCCGCGGTCGGTGTCCATGCCTGCAGCCAGCATCCGAGGAGCGAGGCGCGCCAGCGCGCCGCGACGTGGCGAGCCCGCCACCCGGCTCTGCAGGTCCGTGTCGGTCAACCCCGGGTGAGCCGCGAGACTGCGCGCGGTCACGCCCACCTCGTCGAACAGGCGGTGCAGGCCAACGGCGAAGTGGCGGTTCGCGAGCTTTGCCTGGCCATACGCCTTGAACGGTCCGTAGGCCCCAAGCAGGTGGGGGTTGTCAGGGTCGACGCCACGACCGAGGTGCTGCGCCGTGCTGGTGACGGTGACGACGCGGCCCTGGGGTGCCGCGAGGATCGCCGGGAGCAGTCCGGCGGTCAGCGTCCAGTGCCCCAGGTGGTTGACGCCGAACTGGCGCTCGAACCCGTCCTCGGTCCTGCCTTCGCGCACGGCCATGATCCCGGCGTTGTTCAGCAACACATCGATCACGGGATGGGTCGTGAGGATCTGCGCTGCCGCCCTGCTCACGGAGGCCTGCGAGGCCAGGTCCAGCGCGACGAGTTCGAGTGAGGCATCGGGATGCGCGTGCAGGATCGCCTCACGGGCCGCACGAGCCTTGTCCTGGTTTCGGACGGCCATGACAACGTGGGCGCCCTTGCCCGCGAACGCCTTGGCCGCCGCCAGTCCGAGCCCACCGTTGGCTCCGGTCACCACGACAACTTGCCCCGCCTGTGACGGCACGGCCTTCAGTGACCACATCCTCGGCTCCTTCAGACGCGGGCTTGGAGGCATCACTGCCCCGTGTACGTGGCGGCCCGTCGCGCACGCAAGGCCGCCAGGCCCTCGACGAAGTCGCGTGTCTGCAACGCCAGTTCCTGCGAGCGGTTCTCCAACTCCATCGCCTGTGCCAGCGTTGGGGAGGCGAGGTTGGCCCACATCACCTGCTTGGTCATCCGCACCCCGATCGGAGCCAGGTCAGCGATCTGGCCAGCCGCCTCGACGGCCGCCGCGAGCACGGCGTCGTCGTCGACGAGGCGGCTGACCAACCCGACGGCGTGCGCTTCCTCGGCGTCGAGTCGGCGCCCAGTCAACATCATGTCGAACGCCACCGACGCGCCGCACAGCCGTGGCAACAACCAACTGAGGCCCAGGTCGCAGCCTGTCAGACCCAACTTCTGCACGCCGAGTTCGAATGTCGCCGACCGTCCGGCCACTCGCACATCGGCCAGGCAGGCCAGTGCCAGCCCTGCGCCCAGTGCCAAACCGTTGATCGCTGCGACGACCGGCGTCGCGACGCGGGCACGGTGCACGGCTGCCACGGCGGCCTCCTGCAGGGCGATTCCGCCGCCGACCGTCGCACCGGCGTCGCCACCCAAGCCGTCCAGTTCGTCCAGTTCAAGACCAGCGCTGAACGCCCGACCGGTGCCGGTCAGCACGATTGCACGACACGCCGGGTCGCGGTCGAGGTCACGCATCGTGTCCCCGATCTGGTGGAGCAGGGCCAGCGCCAGGGCGTTAAGGCGGTCGGGGCGGTCCAGCGTGACCACGGCCAAGTGCGGGGCTGGGCGGTCAACGGTCAGCACACTGGGCTCCGAGCGCCAGCGCGACCCACCCTGCGTGAGTGCCTTGACGCGCGACATTGTTACCATTGATTAACGCTGCCCGCCACGCGACCAGGTCGCACATCGTCTGTGGTGTGCTGACCACCCCTCCAACAACAGACGGGGCGCCGACCATGGCCACGGAGTCCATCCCGCGCGACTCGACGACCGACGACGTCCCGGAATCGGGTCGACGGCGCGAGATCCTGCTCGCAGCCATCAACCTGTTCCGTGAGCGCGGCTATCACGCCACGGGAATGACCGACATTGGCGCCGCAGTCGACCTGACCGGCCCGGCCCTGTATCGCCACTTCGAGAGCAAGGAGGCGATCCTCGAGACGGCTCTGCTCAACGCAGCCCGGTACATGGAGAACAAGGTCGCCACGGCGATCGATGCAGGCAGCGAGCCAGCCGAGACGCTGCAACGGCTCATTGCCGACCTGGTCAGGACCGTGCTCGACTACCCGGCGGTCACGGCCATCGCGATCACGGAGCGCCGGCACATGAGTGATCGCGCAAAGGCGATCTATGACCGCAGCACACGGTTGCGCGCGGCCGAGTGGGTCGGGCCGTTGAAGACGCTGCGGCCAGACCTGACCGAGACCGAGGCGCGACTTCGAGTCCGGTGCGCCCAGGACATGCTGGCCGCGTCGCTGCTGACTCCGAGCCAGCTCGGCTCCGACGCGACCGGGGCTCGCCTCGAGGCCGCCGCCCGTGCGATCCTGCTCGATGCGGGCGGTCGGCTCATGCCGCCGCAGTGGCCTGCAGATGCCGACGACGATGTGCCATTGACCGGGTGAGGAGCCAGACCATGACCGCCACCCAGGCCGCTGTCGGCGACCAGGTTGCCGAAGACCCCCGTCCCCGGGCCAAGCGACGCCCATACCGCAAGCAGCAGATCCTCGACGCCGCCATCGGGCTGTTCGCCGAGCAGGGCTATCACGCGACCGGGATGAACGACATCGGGGCAGCCGTCGGCATCACCGGGCCGGGCATCTACCGCCACTTTGCAAGCAAGGAGGCGATCCTGGAGGCTGCACTCGAACAGGCTGCCGATCGCACACTTGCGCAGGTCCAGGCCATCGCCGAAGGCACCCCCGACTCCAAGGACCGACTGGAGCAGCTCGTCGCGCACGGCATCACCTCGCTGCTGGAGAACAAGGCGCTGTTCACCACTGCACTCAACGAACGTCGCAACCTCAGCGAGGCAGGCCACGCCCTCTTTGCCCGCAGTCAACGGCTGCGGATCCAGGAGTGGGCGCAACCGCTGACGAAGTTGCGGCCCGACCTGACCGAGGCCGAGGCGCGCTTCCTCGTGACCATCACCCAGGCGATGCTGATCTCCTCGGCCAGATTCCACGACGAGATGCCCGAGGAACGCCTGCGCGAGTTCCTGTTCAACACCGCGATGGCTGCGCTGCTGTCCGGCTCCTGAGCCAACCATCGGCGACCCGCGCGGTGGCTCGGTAGTCTCAGCGTTAGTGAACAGTCACTCACTCAGCACACTCACACGCAGCAACAAGGGGAGCCCGATGACCGACGAGTCACCCATCCTGGTGGAGATCGACGACGGCGTTGCAACCATCACGCTGAACCGGCCCGACAAGCTGAACGCGATCACGCTGGAGATGGACGGCAAACTGTTCGAGGCCTTGCACCGCCTTGACGCCGATGAGCATGTCCGTGCCATCGTGGTCACGGGTGCCGGTCGCGCTTTCTGCGCGGGGTTCGATCTGTCCGGCGGCGACGTGTTCGGCGAAGATGCCCACGCTGCCCACGACAGCGCACTCGGCACCTCGTCGGAACGGATCGACGAGCGCGCGGGCCTGTGGCGACTGCGGACGCCCATCATCGGCGCCATCAACGGAGCCGCCGTGGGCGCAGGCCTGACCTTGGCCTGTCTGTTCGACATCAACATCGTCGCAGAGGACGCCAAACTCGGATTCGTCTTCACCCGCCGCGGGATCCTGCCTGACGCGAACATCCACTGGAGCCTCCCCCGCCTCATCGGCACGCAGAAGGCGCTGGATCTTCTCCTGACGGGCCGCATGTTCCGCGGGGCGGAGGCAGCCGAGATGGGCCTGGCGCTGCGGGCAGTTCCGACGGAGGACGTGCTGACGACCGCAACGGAACTTGCACGCGACATTGCCGCCAACACGTCCGCGGCCGCTGTCGGCATCAGCAAGCAGCTCGTCTATTCCGGGTGGTGCAACACCGATCCCGGAGCGGCGATCCGCGATGAGACGCAGCTCGTCTGGTGGCTCGGAACCCAGCCGGACGCGATCGAGGGCGTCATGTCCTTCATGGAGAAGCGCGAGCCGGTCTGGAAGGTCTCCAAGCACGTCGAGCTGCCCGATGGCATTGCGATGCTCGCCTGACCGCAACCTTGTCCAGCACGCATTGACCCAGGGGCCGCCCAGTTGGCGGCCCCTGGGTCATCGCGGTCAGCTCATGTAGCGCTGCGTGAAGCTTGCGAACACGCCCTCGAGGGTCGACCCGATCGAGGCGATGTCGGGGCGGCCGTCCAGCAACTTCTTGGCCTCGGCGGCCAGGTCCTCGATCTTCCAGGTGCGCTCGTCCGGCGAGACGATCATCTCGCCCAGCGTCCAGCCGTGCACCAGGCCGACCTCGCCGCCGCCGACGTGGAAGACGCCTCCCGTGAACGGGCAGTCCGCCATGGCGAGGTAGGCGACCAGCGGCGAGATGTTGCCCGGTGCCCACGGGTCATAGGCGTTGGGGTCTTCCGGTGCCTTGACGGCGTCACCCAGTCCGGGCGTCTGCAGGGTCAGGCGCGTCCTTGCGACGGGCGCGATGGTGTTCACCCGCACCCCGTACCGACCAAGTTCCTGGGCAGCGACCAGGCCAAAGGCCGCGATGCCAGCCTTGGCCGCGGAGTAGTTGGACTGGCCGACGTTGCTGAACAAGCCCGCGCCCGACGACGTGTTGATGACCGACGCGCTGATCGGGTTGCCCGCCTTGGACTGGTCGCGCCAGTAGGCGGCAGCGTGGCGGGTCGGGACGAAGTGGCCACGGAGGTGGACGTGGGAGATGGCGTCCCACTCCTCGATGGACATGTTCACCAACATGCGGTCGCGCAGGATCCCGGCGTTGTTGACCAGGATGTCAAGGCGACCGAAGGCGTCGATTGCAGACGCGATGAGGCGCGCTCCGCCGTCCCAGTCCGCGATGTCGTCGGCGTTGGCGACGGCCTCGCCGCCACGGGCGGTGATCTCGTCGACGACCTCCTGCGCCGGCCCGCTGTCCGAGCCGGTTCCGTCCGTGCTGCCACCGAGGTCGTTCACGACGATCCGCGCGCCCTCCTCGGCCATGAGCAGCGCGTGTTCGCGGCCCAGTCCGCGCCCTGCCCCCGTGATGATGGCGACCCTGCCGTCAAGGACTCCCATTGACATTCCTCCGTGGTGTTGGTTTCCAGTGGTGCCACCGGAACCCGTGTGCCGTTCGGCAATCCGCAGGTCAGGTGGACGTGCGGAAGACTGGTGGTCGACGTTGCGCAAAGGCGGCGACGCCCTCACGGCCCTCGGCGGTACGCGCGGCTGCGCCCAACCGGCGGGTCTCGTCCGCAAGCTGCCCGGCCAGCGAATTGCCCAGCGAGGCGTGCAGCAGCCGCTTGGCGCTCGCCAGCGCTCGCACTGGGCCATCGGCCAGCCCCCTCGCCAGCTCCAGCGCTGCCGCTGCCACGTCGGCCTCGGGAACGACTCGCGTCACCAGTCCCCACGCCTCGGCCTCGTGTGCGCTGATCGTGCGGTTGGTGAGGGCCAGGTCGAGCGCGCGTCCAAGGCCGACCAGGCGCGGCAGGAACCAGCTGCCGCCCGCGTCAGGGGTGAGACCGACGCCGGCGTAGGCGAGGACGAACGTCGTCTCGGAGCCCGCCACGAGGAGGTCTGCCCCGCAGGCGAGGCTGAAACCGGCCCCGGCAGCAACGCCGTGCACGCCGGCGACCAGCGGCGCGTCGAGTGCATGGAGGCGCACGATCGCGGCATGCAGGTGCGACGTCAGCTCCTCGAGGTGGTGGCCGAGGTCGCCATCCACGCCATCGAAGCTGTGCAGGTCCCCGCCTGCGCAGAAGCGCCGACCCGCCCCGGTCAGGACGACCGCACGGACGCCGCCGTGGCTGTGGAGATCATTGGCGACCTGAAGCAGCTCCCGAGCGGTGGCCAAGTCGATGGTGTTGGCGTGGTCGGGGCGGTTCAGCAGGAGCTGGGCGACCCCGTCAGCACCGACCGTGATCTCAACAGTCATGATCCGGCGACTCCCTGGTCGGCACCCTCGAGGAACACCGAGCGCAGCAGATCGCGTCGGTCCAGCAGGTCCGCCGCTCGCCCGTCGAAGCGGATGGCGCCCTTCTCCATGAAGTAGGCATGGTCCACCAGCGAAAGGGCGACGTTGACGGACTGCTCGACCAGCACCACGGCGGTGCCCTGGCCGTTGATCTCACGGACCATGTCCAGCAGTTGACCGACGATGATCGGCGCCAGTCCCAGCGAGAGCTCGTCGATGAGCAGCAGCCGCGGCTTGATGATGAGGGCCTTGCCCAGCGCGAGCATCTGTTGTTCGCCGCCGGAGAGGGTCGAGGCCAGTTGGTTGCGACGCTCGTGCAGGCGAGGGAATGCCGTGAACGTTGCGTCGATGCCACGCTCGAGCGCGGCGGGGTCGCGCCCAACCGCGTGGCCGAACACCCGCAGGTTGTCCACGACGCTCATCGGGCCGAACACCGCCCTGCCGCCAGGGATCTGCGTGATCCCGCGCATGACCCGACGTTCGGCGTCGAGGTAGGTGATGTCGCTGCCGCCGAAGTGGACACGCCCCGAGGACGGCAGGCCGAGCCCGGAAATGACTCGCAGCAGGGTGGACTTGCCGGCACCGTTGGTGCCGAGCAATGCAACAATCTCGCCATCGTCGACGCTGAAGTCAACGCCGAACAGCACCTGCAGTTGTCCGTACGAGAAGTCCACGCCGTGACACGTCAGCATCGGAACGTGTTGGCCAGTTCGCTTGCGCACCACGAGTTCGGCCTCGTCGCGCTGGGACGCCGACGACCGCTCGATGTCGTGGTCCAGATGGGCGGCCAGCGCTGCGGCTGTGCGCGCGATCAGCCACGCGGGACCGGCGCAGGTGGCCAGCGCTGCGCCGGGTCCGAACCTGCGGTCGATGCTGCTGACCAACAGCAGCCCACCGAGCACGCCGACCGGGCCCATGAACAGCGCTGCCATCGCCAGCGCCATGGGGCGCGACGCTTGAGGTGCGACCGCGACGATGGCGCGCGCGGCAACGATCGCCCCGGACGCAAGGACGAACGCGCCGGCCACGCCCGGCAACACCATGCCGACGTTGCCGCCAACCACGGGAGCCAGCAGGAGGGTGAGCGCCGAGAATGCGACCAGCCGGCCCGAGGTCGCCGCGTGCGCGGCCGACTGCGGCATCCGCAGGGCGACCACCACGGCACCCCCGGCCCCGACCAGGACGAACAGGCCGAGCACCAGGCCGCGTGTCGCGAAGGCGAGGCCGAGGTCGCGTTCCAGGACGGCAAGGACATAGACCACATAGGGCGCGCCGAACAGGCCGATCAGCCCAAAGCCCGTCACGGCCCGCCGGGCGGAGGCGATCAGCATGACCTGACGCACGCGCTCGAACCCATGCAGCGCCCCCGCATCATCGCCGTCGCCCCCGTCGCCCCCGTCACCGCCGGCACTGGGGTCCTTCAGGGATCGGGCAGCCGGCCAGATGACCGTTGCTCCCCAGGCGCTGACGGCCAACCCCACGACGGCCAGGAGTGCCACGGCGGCTCGCCACGTCAGCCCGAGCGGTCCGGTCAGCAGGCCAGTGACGACCAGCGCGGTCGCGCCGCCGCCCAGGCGATGCCCCCAAGCGTGTGCAACCACGGTCGAGGAAGCAGCCTCACCATCATCCAACTCGGCCAGCATCGGGACAGCGAGGCTGTCCAATGGACCCAACGCGATCGCCATGGCCAGTCCCAGGAGCATGAGCGTGCCCGAGCCTGGCGCGACCGCGGTCAGCACGAGGAGCAACCCACCCACGAGACTGCCGCCGAGCAGGACCATCAGCCGCAGGTCCGCGCGACGGACTCGAGCGGCACCGGCAAAGGCGATCGCTGGTGCCAGCATGACGTGGAGCACCGCAGCGAATCCGACCCCCACGGGCGAAGTTCCCAGCGCCGCGCCGATGTCTCCCGCCAGCATGAGCATCGCGAGCAGCCACACGTCGCGCATCAACAGCAGGGCCAGCAACGCCCTGCGCAGCCGATCCTGGTCATTTCGGGAGGCGACCGTGGCGTCCTCACTGTCCAGGCGAACACCCAAGCGCGCCAGCGTCTCGGGATCCACGCGGCGACGCCGAGTGACGGGACCAGGCTGACCGTTCGCGCTGGTGCTCATGGCGCCGTCCGATCGATCAGGAAGGTCACGTCCCAGTACGACTCGTCGACGCGGGTCCCCGTCGAGTCCAGCAGCACGACGACGGCACGGTGGCGGTCCGGCTCGTTGTCACGCTTGGACGTCCGACGGTCGCCCAGGCCGGACACCTGCAACGCAGCGCCGCGCGTGGCGAAGACTCGGCGGTCAGCAAGCCATTCCGCGTCCGGGCAGGTGACGACACGGTTGCGGCAGTCGTCATCCGCCAGGTCCCGCAAGCTGCCACCGGGGGGCAGTGGCGACCGATCGACGAAGACGCCGAAGATGATCTCACCAGCATCGACCCGTGCCTGCAAGGCCGCGTCGACGTCCCAGGACAGCGTGACCGGTTGGGCCAGGGCTTCATCGCCGAGTGTCTGGAACTGCAGGCCCGACGCGCGCTGAAGGGTCTGTCCCCCGCACGAGGCCAGGAGCGCACTGCTGACCAGCAGGCCCGCCAGGCGGCCGGGGCGTGGCCTGGCCATCATTGGACCACCTCCACCGCAGCGTGCTGGCGACAGAGGTCGCCGCCGACTGCCGCCCGGCTGCACCTCGCACCAGTGCGCGTGGTCGCCATGCACTGCCCGTCCCCCGGGCCGTCGACGTCGGAATCTCGACCAGGCCAGCCAACCGGCTCGCGGACGTTCAACGGCGCCGGTGCTGCGACCGGTCCCGAGCGTTCGATCGCCACGGCGTCGCCGCCGAGGTAGGACTCCACGACCGCCGGATCGTGGCGGACGTCGGCAGGATTGCCGTCCGCGATGATGCGCCCGGACTCCATGGCGATCAGGCGATCGGACAGGCGCATGATCATCGGGATGTCGTGTTCGATGACCACCAACGTCAGGCCGAGCTCTCCCTTGATCCTCAGGAGCAGGTCGCTCAGGGCCTCCGTCTCACGCTGGGCGATGCCGGAGGCGGGTTCGTCCAGCAGGAGGAGCTTGGGATGCATCGCAAGCAGGCAGGTCAGCTCGGTGATCCGCCGCGTGCCCGTGGACAGCGCCGCGATCTGGCTGGTGCGGTACGAGTGCAGGCCCATCATTCCGACGAACTCGCGCGCGACCTTCTCCTTGTCCGCCTCGGCCTTGCGCATGCCGACGAGTTCAGGCAGGAAGCGCGTCGGTTGGGACCGTTCAAGCGAGAGTTGGACGGTTTCCACGACGGTCATGGTGGGGAACAACCGCGCGTCCTGGAAGGACCTGATGAGCCCGGCTTGGCCGCGCTGCTCCGGTCCGTGACGGCTGACGTCCATGCCGTCGAAGTGCACGGTGCCCCGATCGGCGGCGGTGAACCCGCCGATCAGCTCGAACAGCGTGGTCTTCCCGGCGCCGTTGGGCCCGATGAGACCCACCGTCTCACCCGGCATGACCTCGAACGACGCCCCGTCAACCGCGTGGATCCCGCCAAAGTGCTTGCTGAGGTCATTGACCTGGAGAAGCGGGCGGTCCGGGAACCGCGCCGCCTCGGCGCGCGGAAGCATGGATGCATCGACACCGGTGGCGGCACCGCCAGCCGGTGTCTCGTTGCGCGCGGCCTCGACGTCCACGCCCGCCTGGCGCGCCAGCATGTCGATGACGCGATCGCGCAACCCCCGGATGGACTGGGCGATGCCGCCGGGGAAGTACAGCACGAGGAGCAACCACCCCAGTGACGTGGCGGCGAGGCCGGCGTTGTCGAGCGGTACGAACTCGGGCAGCCCAATGATGTAGAACGCGCCGAGCAACGGCCCGGCGAGCAGGCCGATACCTCCAAGCACGGTCATCGCCATGACGTCGATGCTCGCCTTGATCGGAAAGGCATTGGGAGCGATCTGGGACAGCGCGTGGCCGTAGACGGCACCCCCCAGCCCTGCGAGGAAGCCGCTGACGGCGAAGCCCTGGAGCTTGACCAGGGTTGCCGGCACAGTGAACGCGCGTGCGCCGGCCTCGTTGTCGCGCACGGCTCGAAGGCGGCGCCCAAGCCCACCGCGCCAGACGTTGGAGCCCATCCACACGCCGAAGGCAAGGACGAACACCGAGACGAAGTAGTACTTCTTGCCCGTGTCGAGGGCCATGTCACCGATGATTGGACGACCGGGGTTCACGCCATCCCCGAGCATCCATGTCTGCTGGAACAGCCAGCCCTGGGCTGCCAGGGCGAAGGACAGCGTCGTTACGGCGAGCAACAGGCCGCTGATGCGCAGCGCAGGCAGGCCGATGAGCAGCGATACGACCGCTGCTGCCAGTCCGCCGGCAAGGAAGGCGAGGAAGTAGTTGCCGGTGTTGTAGGCCAGCACGTAGGAGACGGTGGCCCCAACGCCAGCCAGGGCGAATTGGCCCAGGGAGAGCTGGCCACCCAAGCCCGTGACAATGCCCAGCGACAGGCCGACCAACGCGAAGGCGATGATCGTCACCAGGACGATTGCGTTGGCGTTGGTGATGACCAGCGGCGCGAGCAGCGCGGCCACGAGGGCGACGCCGGCGACCAGCCTCCCCAGATTGCGGACGGCCCAGACCTGGCGGAGCGCATCGGGCAGGGCCGGCCAGGGCTGGACGGCCGCCCAGCTCCCCTGTTCCTGCTCGCGGCCTCCCTGGCGCTTCTGGAACAGCAGCGCGGCCAGGATGGCCACGAAGAGGACCGCGTCGATCAGCCCGCCGCGCGGGTAGTTCCAGATGAGCAACTGCTCGGCCGTGCCCACGCCGACCCCGACGGCCAGGGCGATCGGCAAGCTGGTCAGCCGCGCAGCCACTGCCGCGACCAACGCCCGCAGCAGAAGTCCCGGCCCAAGGAATTCCGTGCTGACGAAGCCACGTGTCGGCAGCACGAGGATGGCGGTGAACGCCGAGACCGAGCCGGCAATCGCCCACGACAGCGTCGACATGCGCGTCGCAAAGACACCCGACAGGCGCGCGGCGTCGCTGTTTGCCGCGGAGGCTCGAATTGCCAGGCCATAGCGGCTGCGCCGCAAGAACCAGAGCAGGGCCAGCACGAGGATCGGCGAGCCAACCAGCATGGCCGAGTACGCATGCGTGACGCGCAGCGAGCCGCTGATGTCGAACTCGGGCATGAACGACGGTTGCGGGAACGTGCGGCCCGCCGACACCCCAGCATTGACCACGACGGACATCAGCAACAGGAACTGCGCCAGGCCGAGCGTGGCGACCAGGCTCATGATCGAGGGTGCATCGCGCAGGCGGCGCACGATGGCCACCTCGCTGACCGCGCCGATGGCGGCACCAAGCGCCAGTGCGAGCGGGAGGGCAACCCAGTACGGGACCCCGTGCTGGGTGACGATGAGTCCCAGGACTGCCGCGCTGAACGCGCCAATCTCACCGTGCGCGAAGTTGATGATGCGGTTGGACCGATAGACCAGCACCAGGCCGACGGCGAGAATTCCGTAGGTCATGCCGGTGATGAGCCCAAGGACGACGACGGGAAACGTGATCTCGAACCCGAGGATCGTCACCATCGCGCCCATGCACCCGAACTCCCACGTGAATACCGAGTAACGTAACGCCGCCCCGGTGTCGACGCCATGCGGTGAGCGACCGATTGCCTTGCGGGTCGACAGGAGTGCTGGGTGTCCGACCAACCGACGACGGTGGCGCGCGACGCCGCACCGACCCGCTTCCAGCGGGCGCGACGGTGGGGCAAGCGCATCGGGCTGGTTGCACTGGTCCTGGTCGTCGCACTCGGCCTGCTCGTCGCGAACTCCGGTGGTCGCTGGATCGACGTGTACGCCAACAGCGTCCACAACAGCGACCCTCGCCCAGTGAGCGCTTCCGATCGCGCCACGTATGACCGCGTGCCCAAGGTCGATCTGCACGCGGACTCACTGCTGTGGGACCGTGACCTGGCGCAACGCAACGGGCGTGGCCACGTCGACCTGCCCCGACTGCTCGAAGCCGGCGTCACCGTTCAGGTCTTCGGGCTGGTGACCAAGGTGCCGTACGGGAACAACTACGACTCGAATCCGTCCGACGAGGACGCACTCGGCCTGGTCGCGGTGCTCAACCACTGGCCGCGCTCGACGTGGGGAGGGATCCGCGCTCGCGCCCTGCATCAGGCGGCCCGACTGCATGGCTACGCGGCCGCCAGCAGCGACCAGCTCGTCGTCCTGCGCACGGTTGCAGACCTCGAGGGCGTACTCGCGCGGCGCGCCGCCGGTGAGCCGGTCGTCGGCGGTCTGCTGGGCCTCGAGGGCCTGCAGGTCCTCGAGGACGACCTCGCCGGACTGGATGAACTCTTCGAGGCCGGCGTGCGAATGGGCGGCCTCGCGCACTTCGCCGACAACGAGGTCGCCGGCTCGCTCAGTGGCGAGGACAAGTACGGGCTGACCGAGTTCGGCGCGGCGGCCGTGCGCCGCATGCAGGAGCTCGGCATGATCATCGACCTTGCGCATGTGTCGCCCGCCGCGTTCGCCGACACGCTCGCGATCGCAACGCGGCCCGTCGTGGTCTCGCACACCGGTGTGACCGCGACCTGCCCGGGCAACCGCAACCTGAGCGACGACCAGCTGCGTGCGGTCGCGGCCAACGGTGGCGTCGTCGGGATCGGCTTCTGGGCCGGGGCGGTGTGCGGTACCGATGCCGCCGCGATCGCTCGGGCCATCGCCCACGCGGTCGCCGTCGCCGGGATCGACCACGTTGGTCTCGGCTCCGATTTCGACGGCACCACGACCACGCCGTTCGACGTCACCGGCCTGCCACAGCTGGTGGCGGCGATGCGCGACGCCGGGCTGTCAGACGCCGACATCCACCAGGTCCTGGGTGGCAACGCGCTTCGTGTCCTGATGGCGGCCCTGCCCGACCCATCAACACCCTGAGACGGCCGGGGGCCAGCGCAGTTGCGCCGGCCCCTGGTTCGTGGTGCGTGCGTGCGTTCGTTCGTTCAGGCCATCGCGTCGAAGGTGTCCGGACCCACGGCCGCCAGATTGCGCAGTTCCGCCTTCTTCGTACGAAAGGTCCCCTCCGTCTGGGGAAGCGCCTCGATGAAGTCGATGTACCTCGGCAGCATGAACTTGGGCACCGTCTCGCCCAGATCCGCAAGCAGCTGCGCAGCGGTCAGGTCGGGGGCGCTGCCGTCACGGACCACGTACAGCTTGATCTCGTCCTCGGTGTCGATGGCGGGCACGGCCACGGCGGCGGCAGCCTGCACGCCCGCGTGCTTGGTCACCAGGGCCTCGACCTCGAACGACGACACGTTCTCGCCACGCCGGCGGATCGCATCCTTCATCCGATCAACGAAGTAGTAGTTGCCGTCCTCGTCGTACTTGAAGCCGTCACCGGTATGGAACCAGCCGTTTCGCCACGCACGTGCGGTCGCCTCCGGCTTGTTCCAGTACCCGGCGTTGAGCGTCCAGGGCGCGCTGGAACGGATGATGAACTCGCCAACCTGGTTGGGTCCCAGGGGCTGGTCGAACTCGTCGACGACCCGCACCTCATAGCCCGGGTAGGCGTCAGTTCGGACGCGGCCGCACGACTGGGCATTCGGCAGGTCCCAACCGTTGGAAACCAGTGGGGCTCCGATCTCCGTCATGCCATACCCGGTGCCAACCTGGACGCCGTAGCGACGCTTGAATTCGTCGATCTGCGCAACGAGCGGGCCCATGAACACCTTGCTCAACGGCGTGTCCGCGTCATCGGGCTGTTCCGGCATCGCCAGCAACCACGCGGCCATCGGTCCGACGAGACCGGCGAGGGTCACGTCGAAGTCACGGCAGTCCTGCAGGAATTGCTGCGGGCTGAAGGACTCGCGCAGGACCAGGCGGGCATCGAACGCGGCGCTGACGTACAGGGCGGACTTCCCCGACACGTGGAAGGCGGGGAACATGGCGTAGTAGGCACCACCGGGCTCCAGCGTGTCGGCCGGCATCAGCCCGACGAACTCATGCAGCTCCCCCCAGGGAACGAGCACGCCCTTGGACGGCCCAGTGGTGCCCGACGTGTAGACCATGGAACAGATGTCCCAGGGCTGCGACGGGGCCAAGTCCGTGGCCGGGTCGATGCCGTCCAGGAACGCCGCACCCGTCAACACCTCGAACGGCAACTGGGGCAGCTCGCCCTCGGCGTCGGGGACGATGACCGTCTTGACGCGGCTCAGCTGGCCGGCAATGGGAGTCAGGCGTTCGACGAATCGTTGCGACATCACGAGCACGCTTGCCCCGGAGTCGTTGACGAGGTATTCGAGCATGTCGCCCATGTACATGTTGTTGGCCGGAACCTCGATGGCCTGCAGCGACGCCAGACCGAGCCAGGCGATGTAGGCCTGGAAGCCGTTGGGCAGCATCGTCAGGACCGTGTCCCCCGACGCGATCCCGATGTTGCGGTAGGCCGCCGCCCAGTGGCGAGTCGTCTCGTCGAGCTCGCTCCAGGTCAGCGTCGGGCCGTCAACGTGCTGCAACGCGAAGGCGCCGTCATCGCCGTGATCGACGGCCCGCTGGGCGATCAGGTTGGGCAGCACGCGGCCGCTGTCAAGCAGGGTGGTCATCGTGGTCACTCCCTTGGCCCGCAGGGCACATCGGCCCAGTCAGGCGGTCACTCGCCGGTGAAGACCGGCTGGCGCTTCTCCATGAAGGCGGCAGCCGCCTCCTTGTGGTCCTTGCTTGTGAACAACCGACTCAGCGACGCGCCAACGAATGCGCCCAGGTCGTCGAGTTGGTTGAGATCGCGGCCACGCGCCCGGCGCAGGCCCTCCTTGATCGCGCGCACGGCCCGGGGCGGGCGTTGCGCGATCGTGGCAGCCAGCTTCATGGTCGCTGGCAGCAACTCTGCCGGCTCCAGGACCTGTGACACCAGCCCGAGTTCACGCGCCTCAGCCGCCTTCACCACGCGGCCGGTGAACAGCAGCTCCGCGGCCGCTGCGTGCCCGATCAGTTGAGGCAACAGCCACAGCCCGGTCACGTCCGCGGTCAGTCCCATCTTGACGAACAGTTGCCCGAACGTGGCCGCCGTCGAGGCCAGCCGCACATCCGCCCACAACGCAAAGTCCATGCCGATACCCAGTGCCGGGCCGTTGACGGCCGCAATGATGGGCTTGGTCACGTCGCGCAGTAGGGCGACCTCGGGCGTGATCGGCGGTCGAACGTCGTCGAGATCGGCCATCACCTGCGCCATGCGAGGATCACCCCAGGCGGCCTCGACGTCGTCGCCCGAGCAGAACGCCGGGCCTGCACCGGTCAGGACGAGGACGCGAACGTCGCGATCGGACTCCGCCCGCTCGAGCGCGTCGCGGAGCTGGTCCGCCATGTCGAACGTGGCGGCGTTCATCCGGTCCGGTCGGTTGAGCGTGATCGTCGCGACATTGTCCGCGGCGGCGTACAGAACCTCATCGGCTGCCATCAGCTCCCCCTGATCGTGACCTGTTATCCGACGTTAACGCAGCGCGGCCCTGGCAGCAACAGCTTTCGCGACCCTTGCGGTCAGCCCCGGAGCGCGTTAATGTTACCGACCATTCACGTCTGCAGGGGAGTCACGCGTGCACTTCGAGGACTCGCCGCAGGAGGCAGCGTTCCGCGCGCAGGCCAAGGCCTGGCTGGAGGCGCATGCGCCGCGCCGGGCCAAGGGCGACGAGCCGATCGGCGTCTTCTCGGCGTTCCTGAGCGACGACGAGGCTGACCTCGTGGAACGCGCACGGGCGTGGCAGGCCACCCTGGTCGAGGGTGGATTTGCCGGATTGATGTGGCCGCGCGAGTACGGCGGGCGTGGCGTGGGCCCTCTCGAACTCCTCGTCTTCGCCGAGGAGGTCGAGGCATTCGACGTCCCGCGCGGCGTGTGCGACCTCGGCATCGCCATGATGGGCCCCACGATCATCGCGCACTGCACCGACCAGCAGAAGCGGCGCTGGCTGCCGAGCATGCTCCGTGGCGAGGAGATCTGGTGCCAACTGTGGAGCGAGCCCGGGGCGGGATCGGACCTGGCCGGACTGAGCACCCGAGCTGACTACGACGAAGCCGCCGGCGAATTCGTCCTCAACGGCCAGAAGGTCTGGACCAGTGGGGCGCAGTACTCCGAATGGGGCCTGGGCATCTTTCGTTCGGCCGTGGACAGACCAAAGCGACGCGGCATCACCTGCCTGGCGGTCCCGATGGACAGCCCCGGCATCGAGATCAGGCCGCTGGAGCAGATGACTGGCGGTGCACACTTCAACGAGGTGTTCTTCACCGACGTCCGCGTCCCAGCGGCGAACATGCTCGGGGAGCTTCACGATGGCTGGACGGTCGCCCGCACCACGATGATGAACGAGCGCTTCGCCGCCAGCGCGGTCGGTTCACCAACCGCTTTCATGGGACCGCTGCTCGACCTGGCACGCCAGACGACTCGCGGCGGGCGCGCCGCGGCCAGCGACGCAGTGCTCCGCCAGCGCTTGGCCGACGTCTGGATCCGCGGCCGCATCTGCGAACTGACCAGCGCACGGGTGCGGACCAGCCTGGGCAACGGAATGATCCCCGGCATGGAGGGATCGATCCTCAAGCTCGTCGTTGCTGACCTCGGCTCCGACGCCGCCGACCTCGCGATGGACATCCTCGGACCTGCCGCCACCACGCTGCCCAGCGACGCCGCGTCGCGCCGCTGGATCACCGCCTACCTCGGTGCCCACGCCATGCACATCGGAGGGGGCACCGACAGCATCCAGCGCAACATCATCGGCGAACAGGTCCTGGGACTGCCCCGAGAGCCCAGCGTCGACATGGACCTGACCTTCCGCGAACTGCAGAACACCGGGCGTGCCTGAGGCATACCGCAGGCGTGCCCCTGCCACGGCCGGCGCCCTGAGCGCCCACCAACCACAAGGAACCAGCATGAAGTTCGGTGTGATCCTGCCCTACGCACAGGGCGCCATGAGTCGCGCAGAGGTCGAGGAGTTCACGATCCGCGCCGACCAGCTGGGCATGCACTCCATCTGGGTCCCGGAAGCGTGGACGTTCGACGCGTTCATGATGTTGACATCACTGATCCCGCTCACCTCGCAGATCCAGCTGGCGACCGGGATCGTCAACGTCTATTCGCGCACACCGGCGCTCATCGGGCAGTCCGCGGCGACCCTGGACAGCCTCTCGGGTGGCCGGGCAATCATCGGCATCGGTGCGTCCGGGCCACAGGTCATCAATGGCTGGCACGGCATGGCCTACACCAAGCCAGTGCAGCGCACGCGCGAGACGATCGACATCGTGCGCACGATCCTGCGCCGCGACAAGCTGCGTTACGAGGGCGAGATCTTCAACCTGCAGATGGGACTGAAGCTGATCAACCACCCCTTGCGCCCGGACGTCCCAATCGTGGTCGCCGCAATGGGCGACCGAAACGTCGCGATGACGGCCGAGGTTGCCGACGGCTGGATGCCGGTGCTGTACGTCCCGGAGAAGGCCAACGAGATCTGGGGCGATGCCCTCACTGCCGGGCGCGCGAACCGCTCGCCCGACCTGGCCCCACTCGAGGTGATGCCGTCGGTGACCATGGCGATTTCTGACGACCCGAAGGCTCGTGCCGGAGCCGAATTCGTCGCGCGGGCAGGGATCGCGCTCTACGTGGGTGGCATGGGCTCCAGGACGAACAACTTCTACAACGACCTGGCCTGCAAGCTCGGGTACGAAGCAGAGGCGAAGGAGATCCAGGACCTGTACCTGTCCGGCAACCAGCCGGAGGCGGCGAGCAAGGTCAGCGACGAGATGCTTGGCGACTTCGCGATCGTTGGCGACGCTGCCTACGCCAAGGATCGCATCGCCGCGTTCGAGGAATCCGGCGCCACCACGCTGCTCGTCGGTCTGGTCGCCATGGACCAGGCCGGGCGCCTGAGCATGCTCGAGCAACTGGCCCAGTTGGCCTCCTGACCCACACCTGGGGGTTGCGCGCCCCTGACCTACTCGATCACGCCGAGCTCTCGCAGCTTGTCGACGTCGGCCAGGTCGTAGCCGACGTCGGCCATGACCTCGTCAGCGTGCTCCCCCGTCACGGGCAACGGACCGGGAGTTCCAGCGGGCGTTCGACTGAAGCGCGGTGCTGGCGCGGGCTGGGTCATCCCGTCCACCTCGATGAAGGTGTTGCGGGCGACGTTGTGTGGGTGGGTCGGAGCCTCGGTCAGTGACAGTGCCGGCGAGAAGCACGCGTCGGTGCCCTCCAGGAGCTCACACCACTCGTCCCGGGTCCTGGACAGGAAGAGCTCTGCGAACCGCCGCTTCATGTCGGGCCACGCGGCCTCGTCGAGCTGGTGCGGCAGACCCGCATCTGCCAGGCCAACACGTTCGAGGAACTCGGCGTAGAACTCGGCCTCGACCGGGCCCAGGGCAATGAACTTGCCGTCCTGGGTCTCGTAGGTGTCGTAGAAGTGCGAACCGGTGTCGAGGAAATTGTGGCCGCGGTCGTCGCGCCAGATGCCCATGCCATGCATGTCGTGGATCATCGACATCAGCAGCGCGGCGCCGTCCACCATCGCCGCGTCGACCACCTGACCCTGCCCCGACGTGCGCGCCTCGAGCAGCGCCGCCGCGATGCCAAAGGCAAGCATCATCCCACCGCCACCGAAGTCGCCAACGAGGTTGAGCGGTGCAACCGGCCGCTCCCCCGCCCGGCCCAGTGGCTCCAGAGCACCCGCGATGGCGATGTAGTTGATGTCGTGCCCGGCCGCGTTCGCAAGAGGTCCCTGTTGGCCCCACCCCGTCATGCGTCCGTACACGAGTGCCGGGTTTCGGGCCAGGCAGAGGTCCGGTCCCAGCCCAAGGCGTTCCATCACCCCCGGTCGAAACCCCTCGATGAGTGCGTCCGACGCCGCCACGAGCCGCAGGACCAGCTCAATGCCTTCGGGACGCTTGAGATCCACCGCGATCGACCGCCGGCCCCGGCTCATCGCGCGGCGGGGGTCTGGTGTGCCGGGGGGCAGGCCGGTGCCCTTTCGATCCACGCGCACCACGTCGGCACCCAGGTCAGCCAGCAGCATCGCGCAGAACGGGGCCGGGCCGATCCCGGCCAGCTCGACCACGCGGATGCCAGCCAGCGGCCCGGAACCCATCAGCGCAGCTCGAC
>Ga0326597_10001967_pt1 | contig 31595 bp, 26 predicted proteins | sample RVTome_12_FD_203789 | JGI IMG/M metagenome (GOLD analysis project Ga0326597, IMG submission 203789) | Soil microbial communities from uranium-contaminated site in the Upper Colorado River Basin, Wyoming, United States - RVT100D185 | ecosystem: Environmental > Terrestrial > Soil > Contaminated >...
GTGGACCAGAACGGCAACGTCGTCGCGCTCGCGCCGGGCCAGGGGACGATCCAGGCGACAGCATCGGGCGGACTGACGGCGACCGCTCCCGTCGTGGTGCAGCCCGCGGAGTTCACCGTGGGGGAGGTCTCGCCCTTGATGCTGTCGCCGGGCGAGATCGATACGCTGCACGTGATCGTCGCGTCCCAGAACAACCGGCTGGTGAATCCGCTCGTGCTCCAGTGGGCGTCGAGCGACCAGAGCGTGGCGCGGGTGAGCCTCGCGGGCGTCGTGACGGCGGCGGGGCCGGGGAAGGCGACGCTCACGGTGTCGGGGCTGCTGCAGAGCAAGAGCATCGAGGTGTCGGTGCACCGCCTCGCCGAGGCGATGGAAGTGCGCCCCCGCTTTTCGGCCGTGGTGCAGCTGCCGCTCACGGCGACGCTCAAGTTCGAGGGGCAGGCGCTCGCCGCAGACCGGACCCCGATCCCCGAAGCGCCGCTCCGGTGGAGCGTCGCGGACCCCAGCATCGCGAGCTTCGATCCACAGACGGGGACCCTCACGGGAAGGGCGGTCGGCTCGACGCAGCTGACTGTGCGCGGCCCGGGGTCCGGGCTGTCGGTCACCTGGAACGTCACGGTGATCGCCGGCTCGGTGAAGTTTGCCCAGCCCCGCGTCGGTGTCGGGCTGAACCAGCGTTACACCCTGCGCCCGAACTACGCCGACGATCAGGGCGTGATCATCGGCCCCGCGGCGAACCTCGCCTGGACCACTGACAATCCGCAGGTCGCGACGGTCGCAGAAGACGGCACGGTAGCGGGGGTCGGCTATGGCCACGCCAGGATCACGGCCACCGCGCCGGGCGGCAAGACCGCCACGGCGGACGTGTACGTCGTGGGCGAGATCGTGATCTCGAGCTCGCGCAGCGGCAAGTTCCAGCTGTACGCGGCGGAGCGGGCCAATCTCGCCCAGCTCGCCAAGATCACGACCGACACCGCGACCGCCACCGATCCCGCTTTCTCCCCCGACGGCTCGCGCATCGCCTACGTCTCCACGTCGACCGGCAACGCGGAGATCTACGTGATGAACGCGGACGGGACGAGCCCGACGCGCCTGACGATCGATCCCCAGGCCGACGGCCGTCCCGCCTTTACCCCCGACGGCCAGACGATTCTGTTCCACTCGGCGCGCACCGCCGGCAAGCAGCAGATCTGGGCCATGAACGTGGATGGTTCGGGGCTCACTCAGCTCACGCGCGACTCGGTCAGTTTCGCGCCCACGGTGTCGCCCGACGGGCAAACCGTAGCCTACGTCTCGATGCGCGACAAGAACTACGACATCTGGCTGATGTCGCGCGACGGCTCGAATCAGCGGCAGTTCACGCGCTCCCCGCAGCAGCGCGAATCGGAGCCGCGGTTCCTCCGCGACGGCACGCTCGCCTACCTGGTCGAGCGGCGGGAGGGGAACCGCACGGTCCAGCAGGTGGTTCGCGCCGATCTCACGACGGGCGGTGTCACGCCGCTCAGCGGGATCGACCTGGCGCTCGCGTCGTTTGCCGTGTCGCCCTCCGGTGACCTGGTCGCGCTGGTCGTGAACGCGCAGCCCGAGAACCGCCGCAACCCGATCTACAAGGTGTACATCCTGCCGGTCGGTTCGAGCACCCCAGTGCCGATGCCCACGACCGGCACCGAGCAGATGGTCACGCCCACGTTCCGCCCGTAGGCGCGCCGCGCGTGCGCGCCTGCGTCCTCACCGCCACCGGCGGAGCTCCAGCCGAGCATCTCGCGATCACCGACGTCCCCGACGCCCCCGCCCCCCAGGCCGGGGAGGTGCGCGTCGCCATCCGGGCGGCGGCGCTGAATCACCTAGACCTCTTCGTGGCCGGGGGTCTGGCGAGCAGCGCCCTCCGCTTTCCGCATGTGGTCGGCGCCGACGGAGCGGGAGTCGTGGAATCGGTCGGTCCTGGAGTGACCGCGGTCCGGTCCGGCGACCGCGTCATGTTGAATCCGGGAATCTCCGACTACACCTGTGAATTCTGCCGGGCCGGCGAGCATTCGTTATGCGTCAGCTACAGGCTCCTGGGCGAGCATCTGCCGGGGACGATGGCTGAGCTCGTCACCGTGCCGGCGCACAACGTGGCGCGTATCCCGGCGCTCTCGCCGGAGCTGACCTGGGCCGAAGCCGCCGCATTCTCGCTCGTGACGCTCACCGCTTGGCGAATGCTCGTGACGCGGGCGCAGGCCAAGGCGGGCGAAACGGTGCTCGTATGGGGCATCGGAGGCGGGGTTTCACTCAGCGCCCTGCGGATCGCGAAGCTCGTTGGGGCCCGGGTGATTGCCACGTCCTCGGACGATGCGAAGCTTGCCCTGGCGCGCCGGCTCGGCGCCGACGTCACCCTGAACCACCGGACGCAGAAGGTCTCCCAGGAGGTGCGGGCCCGCACGCACAAGCGCGGCGTGGACGTGGTGGTGGAGAACGTGGGTGAGGCCACGTGGGGGGAGTCGTTGCGCTGTCTCGGGCGCGGCGGGCGGCTCGTCAGCTGCGGGGCCACGTCGGGGCCCAATGTCACGCTCGATCTGCGGCGGCTGTTCTGGCATCACTGGACGATCATGGGGTCGACCATGGGAAACGCCGCGGAGTATGCGGAGATCGTGCGTCGCCTGGGGAACGGGGAGCTGCGCCCAATTGTGGATCGCGTGTATCCGTTGGAGCAGGCGCGCGCTGCATACGAGCGCCTTGCCCAAGGCGCGCAGCTCGGCAAGGTCGTGGTGGAGGTGGCTGCGGCAGGCGTTTGATCGGGGTCCGGCCCTTCGGGGCACGGATCAGGTGCGGGCCCGCCCGCCGCTGTAAGTCCCTTTCCCAGCCCCATTTAGGCGTTGGTTTTGCGTTGCTTTTCCCTGTCTAAGTAGTTAATTTTTATTGACTTAGGCCGCTTCCGCGGCCGGCCCGATACCCGACACCCGATACCCGATACCCGATCCCTAAATGACCGGTCCGAACGTCCGCGAACGGATTCTCCCCCGCCTCATCGAAGACGAGCTGAAGGAATCGTTCCTCGATTACTCGATGAGCGTCATCGTGCAGCGCGCGCTGCCGGACGTGCGCGACGGGTTGAAGCCCGTGCACCGCCGGATCCTGTACGCGATGCACGAGCTGGGGCTCGTCCCCGGCCGGCCGTACAAGAAGAGCGCGACGGTGGTCGGCGACGTGCTGGGCAAGTACCACCCGCACGGCGATGTGGCGCTGTACGACTCGCTGGTGCGGATGGTGCAGGATTTTTCGTTGCGCTACCCGCTCGTGGATGGGCAGGGGAACTTCGGCTCGGTCGACGGCGACTCGGCGGCGGCCTACCGCTACACCGAGGCGCGGCTCACCCGCATCGCGATGGCGATGCTGGAGGACATCGACAAGAACACGGTCGATTTCGTCCCCAACTTCGACGACCGGCTCCAGGAGCCCACCGTCCTCCCCGCGCGGCTGCCGAACCTGATCGTCAACGGGTCGGCGGGCATCGCCGTCGGGATGGCGACGAACATCCCGCCGCACAACCTGAGTGAGGTCGTGCAGGCGATCACCCATCTGGTGGACAATCCGACCTGTCAGGTCAAGGACCTGCGGAAGTTCATCAAGGGGCCCGATTTTCCGACGGGTGGCATCATCTACGGCCGCGACGGCATCAAGGAGTGCTACGAGAAGGGCCGGGGCCGGATCGTGCTCCGGGCGCGGGCCGTCGCCGAAGAGACGAAGTCGACCGGCAGGCAGCAGATCGTGGTCAGCGAGTTCCCCTACCAGGTCAGCCCGGAGCGGGTGCACGAGCAGATTCGCGACCTGGTGCTCGCGAAGAAGCTGGAAGGGATCACGGACGTCCGGAACGAATCGGACCGCGAGGGGATCCGCCTCGTCATCGAGCTGAAGCGCGACGTCATCCCGCTCGTCGTGCTGAACCAGCTCTACGCCCACACGCAGATGCAGACGACCTTCGGCGCCATCATGCTGGCCCTCGTGGACGGCGTGCCGAAGGAAATGGACCTGAAGGAGCTGCTGCACCACTTCATCGAGCACCGGCACGTCGTGATCGTGCGGCGCACCGAGTTCGAGCTGAAGCGCGCGCAGGACCGCGAGCACATCCTCGAGGGTCTGAAGATCGCCGTCGACAACATCGACGAGGTGATCCGCATCATCAAGAAGTCGAAAGACACGCCGGCGGCCGACGCGGCGCTGCGCAAGCGGTTCAAGCTGTCCGAGAAGCAGGCGGCCGAAATCCTCAACATGCGGCTCGCGCGGCTCACGGCGCTCGAGATCACCAAGCTCGACGAGGAGCTGAAGGACGTCCGCCGGTTCATCAAGGAGTGCAAGGAGATCCTCGCCTCCAAGCCCCGCCGCATGAAGATCCTCAAGGAGGAGCTCACCGAGCTCGCCCACGGGTTCGGCGACGAGCGCCGCACCGAGATCGTCGCCGATCAGGGCGACTTCTCGATCGAGGACCTGATCGCCGAAGAGGACATGGTCATCACGGTGTCGCACGCGGGGTACATCAAGCGGCTGCCGGTGTCGGCGTACCGGCGCCAACGGCGCGGCGGCAAGGGCGTGATCGGCGCCCACGCGAAGGAAGACGACTGGGTCGAGCACCTGTTCATCGCCTCGACCCACGATTACCTGATGTTCTTCACCCAGCAGGGCCAGTGCTACTGGCTCAAGGTGCACGAGATTCCCCAGGCGGCGCGGGCCGCGCGCGGCAAGCCGATCATCAGCTGCGTCGCGATGAAGCCCGACGAGCGGCTCGCCGCTCTGGTGCCGGTGCGCGAATTCTCGGAGGATCAATACCTCCTGTTCGCGACGAAGAACGGGCTCGTGAAGAAGACGGTGCTCTCGGAGTTCGGGAACCCGCGCTCGAACGGCATCCGCGCCATCAACATCGAGAAGGGCGACGAGCTCATCGATGTGCAGGTGACCGATGGCAAGAACGACATCGTCCTCGCCACGCGCCACGGGATGAGCATCCGCTTCCACGAGAAGGACGTGCGGGACATGGGGCGGACGGCGACGGGCGTCAAGGGTGTCGAGCTCGACAAGAAGGACCACGTAATCGACATGGTGGTGGTGCGTCGCGCGTCCACCCTGCTCGTCGTGACCGAGAAGGGGATGGGCAAGCGGTCCGAGCTGGACGAGTACCGCATCCAGCATCGCGGCGGCCGCGGCATCATCACCTTGAAGCGCGGCCCCAAGACCGGCGACATCGTCGCGCTCAAGGAAGTGCTGCCCGACGACGAGCTCATGATGATCACCAAGAAGGGGATCATGATCCGCGTGCCGGTCGAAGGGATCCGGATCACCGGCCGCAACACGCAGGGCGTCAAGGTCATGAACCTGACCCCGGGCGACCTCGTCGTGGACGTGGCGCGCGTCGTGAAGGAAGAGGAAGACGACGAGGACGAGGTTCCCGAGGCGAAGGCCAAGCCCAAGCCCAAGCCGAAAAAGCAATAGGGTGGTCACCCCCGAGGAGATCCGGGAAGCGGCCGCCGAGCTGCGGGGCATCGCGCATCGGACGTCGCTCCGGTACGTCGAAGCGCTCGGCGCGCACCTCAAGCTCGAGAACGAGCAGCCGATCGGCGCGTTCAAGATCCGCGGCGCCTACAACGCCGTCCGGAAGCTCCCCGCTCCCGCGCGCGCGCGCGGCGTCATCACTTACTCCTCCGGCAATCACGGCCAGGCCGTCGCCTACGCGGCCCAGCAGTTCGGCGTGCGCGCCGTGATCGTGATGCCCGAAACGGCCCCGGCGGTAAAGGTCGAGGGCGTGAAGCGCTGGGGCGGCGAGGTCGTGCTCGCCGGCCGCACCTCCGAAGACCGGCGCCGCAAGGCGGAGGAGCTGGCGGCGCGGGACGGCCTTGCCGTCGTGCCCCCGTTCGACCACGCCGACATCGTGGCGGGCCAGGCCACGATCGCGCTCGAGATCGTCGAACAGCTCCCCCAGGTCGAGACCGTGGTCGTGCCGGTGGGCGGCGGCGGCTTGATCGCGGGCGTGGTGGCGGGTCTCGCCGCCGCCGGGAGCCGGGCGGTGGTCTGGGGCGTCGAGCCGGCCGGCGCCCCCAAGCTCCAGCGCTCGCTCGAGGCTGGCGCCCCCGTCCGGCTCGACCGGACGGCGAGCATCGCCGACGGGCTGATTACGCTCAATGTGGGTGCCATCCCCTTCGCGGAGCTGGAGCGCCACCGCCAGCGGCTGCGCGGCGTCGTGCTGGTGGAGGATGACAGCATCCGCGCGGCGGTGCAGTTTCTCTGGCGGACCTGCCGGCTCGCGGTCGAGCCGTCGGGCGCCGTCACGACGGCCGCCGTGCTGAGCGGCGCCGTCCGGCCGTCCGGGATCACCGTGCTGGTCGTGAGCGGCGGCAACGTCGACCGCGCGCTACTCGAGGACTGACCGAGGCATATGCCCCCCACCGCCGGCTCGCGCATCCTCGTCGCCGACGACGACGAGTCGCTCGTGCGGACGCTGACGTGGATCCTCAAGGAGCACGGCTACGAAGTAGTCGTCGCCCCCGGGGGCGAAGGCCTGCTCGCCAAGCTCGAGGAGACCAAGCCCGCCCTGTTGTTGCTCGACATCATGATGCCCAAGGTGGACGGCCTGCAGCTGCTGGAGCGCGTGAAGCAGGACGAGCGCTACCGCGACCTCCCGGTCCTCATGGTCTCGTCGATGCCCCCCGAGGAGGCGACGGTGCGCGCGCTCGGCCTCGGCGCGGCGGACTTCATCTCGAAGCCGTTCCGGGTGCGCGAGCTGCTCGCCCGCGTCGAGGCCCACATTCGGGTGGGCCAGGCGCTCGGCCAGGCGCGTGAGGAAGCCCGCAGCCGCGCCGCGATGGTGGACATCCTCCACGAGGTCACCGATTCCCTCAAGCCGGACGAGATCTACCACATCCTGGCGCGGCGGGTCGCGCGCGTCCTCAACATCTCCAAGTGCTCGATGGTGCTCGCCAAGTCGGGCGACCAACAGGGGATCGTCGTCGCGGCCTACGAGAACCCCATGCTGCGCAATCTCCAGATCGACCTGGCGCGCTACCCCGAGATCCGCCAGGCGTTGACCACCGGCCGGCTGGTCCTCGTGGAGGACGTCTCAACCGACCCGCTGTACAAGGAAGAGCGCCAGCGGTGGGAGCGCGACGGCATCAAGGTGCCGACCCGCTCGGCGGTGGCGCTGCCGTTCTGGATGAGAGACCAGCAGATGGGGGTCTTCTTCCTGCGCACCACCGGCGACGATCCGCCGCTCACGCGGGCCGACGCCCAGTTCGGCGAGACGGTCATCAAGACGGCGGTGTCGGCGATTGAGAAGGCGTACGACTTCGAGTCTGCCGTGTCGGACAAGCAGCGACTCGAGAAGCTGGCCTCCACCGACGCACTGACGGGCCTCACGAACCGCCGCGCGCTGGCCGACGCGTTGGGGCAAGAGCTGGACCGCGCACGGCGCTACAACCTGGCGCTCACCATCCTGCTCGCCGACATCGACCGCTTCAAGCAGATCAACGACACCCACGGCCACATCGCGGGGGATTCGGTGCTGCGCCAGATCGGGGAGTTGCTGCACCGCGAGGCGCGCTCGGTGGACGTCGTGGCGCGCTACGGCGGCGAGGAATTCGTCGTGGTGATGCCGGAAACGGCCCCCCACGGCGCGGCGATCTTCGCCGAGCGGCTGCGGCGGCGCGTGATGGCCAGGGATTTCGCCGAGCCCGGTGAGGACCCGTTGCACATTACCGTCAGCATCGGCCTCGCCTCGTTCCCCGATGAGCGGGTCCAGAGCGCGGACAGCTTCGTCTCGCTGGCCGATCAGGCCCTCTACCGCGCCAAGAACGAAGGCCGCAACTTGGTGCGTCAATGAGCGAACGCCGCTGCCCCAAGTGCGGGTCGGTCTACACCGACACGGCCCGGTTCTGCCCCAAGGACGGCAGTATGCTCGTCGAGGTCCAGGCGAAGCCCGGCGCCTCCTCGGGCAGCGGCACCGCCGTGCGCCAGCCGCCCAACTCCGGCAAGGGACCGGGCCTCGACCGCGCGTCCACCCTCTCGAACCAGATCCTCGACGCCCGCTACCAGGTGATGAAGAAGCTGGGCGAGGGCGGCATGTCGTACGTGTACCTCGCCAAGGAGATCTCCTCGGGCGAGACGGTCGCGATCAAGGTGCTGTCGCCGCGGCTCGCGTCCGACAAGAGCTCGGTCGAGCGCCTGCGGCGCGAAGCGGGGCTCGCCATGCGCCTCGATCACCCGAACGTGTGCCGCATCCTGCGCCTGGGTGAGTCCGAAGACGGGCTCATCTACCTCGTGATGCCGTTCCTCAAGGGCGAGCTGCTGTCCGACCGCGAGGTGCGCGGCGGGCCGATGGATCTCGGGTTGGGCATCACCCTGCTCCAGCAGATGTGCGCCGGGCTGCACCACGCGCACGAGCTGCAGATCATCCACCGGGACCTGAAGCCCGAGAACGTGATGCTCGTTCCCGACGACGGCGGCGCCGACCGCGCGGTCGTGATGGACTTCGGCCTCGCCAAGGAGCGCCGCGCCGACCCCGCCATCGCCAAGCTCACGGCGACGGGCATCATCCTCGGCACGCCCGAGTTCATGAGCCCCGAGCAGATCCGCGGTAAGCCGCTGGACGCGCGCAGCGACATCTACGCCCTCGGCATCGTGGCCTTCGAAATGTTCACCGGGAAACTGCCCTTCCAGGGCCGCAACGCCCAGGAGATGATGATTGCGCGGCTTCGGGGCCAGCCCACGCCAATCCGGCAGCTGCGGGCCGACACGCCTCCCGCCATCGAGAAGGCGCTCACGAAGGCCCTCCAGACGAGCCCGGAGGACCGGTTCACCACCGCGCTCGAATTCGCCAAGGCGCTGACCGCGTCGGGGGAGGCGTCGGGCGGCCTGTTCGGGAAGTTCAAGGAGAAATTCACGTGATCGTCCTCGCCGCCCTCGCCGCCCTCGCCGCCCTCGCCCTCCAGCAGCCGGTCACCGCCATCCGCGCGGGCACGCTGATCGACGGCACGGGCGCCGCGCCCCTGAAGAACGCGGTGATCCTCGTGCAGGGGGGCCGGATCACCGCCGTGGGAACCAACGTGGCGGTGCCGAGCGGCGCCACCGTGATCGATTTGTCGGGCTCCACGGTGCTGCCCGGCTTCGTGGACGCGCACGTCCACCTGATCGGCCACATCATCGGCGACGGCGACTGGCAGCACCAGCGGCTGGTCGAGACGTCGGCGCAGCGGACCCTGCTCGGCGCGGCCCACGCGCACCAGACCCTCGAGGCGGGGTTCACCACCGTCCGCAATGTCGGCGCCGATGACTTCACCGACATCTCCCTGCGCAACGCGATCAACGCGGGCTGGATTCTCGGGCCCCGCATCCTCGGCGCCGGCATATCCTTCGGGATCTCGGGGGGCCATTGCGACGGCTCGTCGGGCTACGAGCCGGAGAGTCCCGTGAGCCGCGGCGGGTTCGAGACGGGTGCGGCCGACGGCGTCGAAGCGGTGCGCGACATGGTCCGCTACGACGTCAAGCACGGCGCCGACGTCATCAAGATCTGCGCGACGGGCGGTGTGCTCTCGCCGACCGATTCGGTGGGCGTCCAGCAGTACACCGAGGAGGAGATACGCGCGGTGGTCGAGGCTGCGCGCATGATGGACCGGCGTGTCGCCGCCCACGCCCACGGGCTGGAGGGCATCAAGGCGGCCGTGCGCGCCGGCGTCACGTCCATCGAGCACGGCTCGATCCTCGATGCGGAGGCCGTGCGGATGATGAAGGAGCGCGGGACCTGGCTCGTGCCCACGTTGCTCGCCGGGGTCACCGTCGAGTCCCTCGCCACCGCCGGCCGGCTGCCGCCCGCCATCGCCGCCAAGGCGCTCGCCATCGCGCCCCGGATGCGTGCATCGTTCAAGCTGGCGGTGGACGGCGGCGTGCGCATCGCTCTCGGGACGGACGCCGGCGTGATGCGCCACGGCAGCAACGGGCGCGAGTTCGGCTTGATGGTGCGGTATGGCATGACGCCGATGCAGGCGATCGTCGCCGGCACCTCGAGCGGCGCCACGCTGCTCGGGCTCGAGGCGGAGATCGGCACGATTGCCGCGGGGAAGCGCGCCGATGTCGTCGCCGTGCGCGGCGACCCGCTCCAGGCCATCGCCCTGCTCGAGCGCGTGGACTTCGTAATGAAGGACGGCGTCGTCTTCAAGCGGGACGGACAAGTCGTCGGACGGAGCGCCGCCGGGGCGCCGTGAAACGCTTCCCCGCGTTCGATCCTCCGGAGTACGTCGACTGGACGCCCGAGCCGCAGCTCGTCCGGGCCTTTCGCGCCACGATCGAAGAGAATCCCGAACGCGCCGCGCTCGTCGCCCGCCTTCCGATCGATGCCAAGCTCGACCTGTACACCGGCCTCCTGCGCGCGCGGCTGCACGACATCCAGCTGAAGCGCTGGGTGCGCACCGGGGTGATCTCCAAGGCATGGCTCGGCACGGGCGAGGAGGCGACGACAGTGGGCCCGGTGCACGCGCTCGATCGGGGGGGGGAGCACGACATCGTGGCGCCCATGATCCGCAACGCCGCGGCGTGCTGCGAGATGGGGATCTCCATCGCCGATATGCTGCGGGCCTACCTGGCGACCGATGACTCTCCCTCCCGCGGCCGCGACCTCCACGTCGGCTCCCTGCCGCAGGGCGTGCTCCAGCCCATCTCCCACGTGGGCGACATGGTTCCGGTGATCGCCGGCATCGCGCTGACGTTCAAGATGAAGGGGGAGCGCCGGGTGGCGCTCACCTGGGTAGGCGATGGCTCCGTCAACACCGCCGCCGCGCACGAGGGCACGAACTTCGCGGCCGTGCAGAAAGTCCCCGCCATCTTCATCGTCGAGAACAACCAGGTGGCGCTCGGCACCCGGCTCGAGCAGCATCATCTCCCCGGCGACTTCAAGGACTGGGCGGCGAGCTACGGGGTGTGGGGCGCGCAGTTCGACGGCAACAACGTGCTCGACGCCTACGCCGCGACCCGGAGTGCCGCGGAGCGCTGCCGGGCGGGGGAAGGGCCGGCGCTGCTCGTCGCCGAGACGTTCCGAATGGGGGGGCACGCGACCCATGACGAGCGCGAGGCGCGGGAGCTATTCCCCGCGGAACTGTTCGCGCGGTGGGGAAAGCGGGACCCCGTGGGCTTGTACGAGGAGTATTTGAAGGAGGAGGGGGTCCAGGCTACGCGGCTTGCCGAGCTGGACGCCGAAGTGACGGCCCAGGTGGAGCGCGCCGCCGAGGAGGCGATCGCGAGCCGAGAAAACATGCCGAAGGGCGAGACGGCCCTGGAGGGGGTGTATGCGAAATAACGCCATGCGTCGACACGCCGTCGTCACCGCCGTAGTCGCGCTCGCCTGCAGCGGCCACGCCGTCGCCGGGCAGGATCAGGCGCTCCATCTCCCCCCGGGCTTCCAGATCGCCGTGTTCGCCCAGGATCTCCGGGGCGTGCGTTATCTCGCCCTCGGGCCGGGGGGGGGGGGAGGGGGGGGGGGCGTCGTGTACGCCTCGCGCCCCGGCGCCGGAGACATCGTGAGGCTCCCCGACGGCGACGGCGACGGCGTTGCCGACTCGGTGGTGACCGTCGCGCGGGGCCTCGATGGACCCTTCGGGATCGCCTTCCGCGGCGACACGATGTACGTCGCCGAGCAGACGAGCGTGAAGCGGTTCGACCCGGGCGCCGCCGCACCCGTCACCGTCGTGCCGCGCCTCCCAGGCGGCAGGGGGCACTCCACCCGCACCGTCGTCTTCGGGACCGACGGCAAGATGTATGTGAGCGTCGGCTCCTCGTGCAACATCTGCGACGAGTCCGACTCGATGCGCGCGGCGGTCCTGCAGTTCAATCGCGACGGCTCGGGCGGCCGCGTGTTCGCGCGGGGCCTGCGCAATTCCGTCGGGCTGGCGGTCCATCCCACGACAGGCGAGCTGTGGGCGACGAACAATGACCGCGACCAACTCGGCGACAACCTGCCGCCGGAGCGGATCAACATCATCAAGGACGGCAAGTACTACGGCTGGCCGCAATGCTACCTCCCGGGCCAGCGCAACCCCGAGTACCCTACCGCCGACTGCGGGGCGGTCGAGCCCCCGGCGATCACGTTTCAGGCGCACTCGGCGCCGCTCGGCATGACGTTCTCCACGGGCACGGCGTTCCCCACCGAATATCGCGGCGATGCCTTCGTGGCCTACCACGGCTCCTGGAACCGCTCGGTGCCGACCGGGGCGAAGGTCGTGCGCGTGCAGGTCGAGAACGGGCGCCCGGTCGGGATCGACGACTTCATCGTGGGATGGCAGCGCCCGGACGGTACGCGCTGGGGTCGGCCCGTCGGGCTGGTGGTGGCGGCCGACGGCGCGCTACTCGTGAGCGACGACATGGGCGGCAAGATCTGGAGGGTGACGTATGGAAACTAGGACGGCGCAGGGCGGCGTGGGACGGCGAGGGACGGCGAAGGTGTGGCTGGGAGCGGCGGCGATCTGCACGGGACTCGGCCTGACGGCAATGCGCGCGCCGTCCTTCGCCGACTTCCGCCGCCTTTCGCCGCCCGACATCCACGCCGAGTACGTGAGGTACCTCTCCGGCAGGGACACGATCACCGCCTACCTCGCCTATCCCGAGCGCAGGGCGCCGGCACCCGGGGTGATCGTGATCCACGAGATCTTTGGGATGTCGGACTTCGTGCGGCAGACGACGGAGCGGCTGGCCAAGGACGGCTTCGTGGCGATCGCCCCCGACCTCCTGTCGCGCCGGGGCGGCACGCCGGCCCTGGGTGACTCGGCGCGGCGCGTGATCTCCTCGCTGCCCCCCGACTCCGTCACGGCGGACCTCGACGCCACGCAGGCGTACCTCAGGACCCTGAAAGCGGTGCGCGCCGACGCGATCGGCGTCATCGGGTTCTGCTGGGGAGGCGGGCAGAGTTTCCGCTACGCGACGAACAACGAGAGGCTCCGGGCGTTCGTGGTCTGCTACGGCCCCAGCCCGCGCGCCGAGGATCTCGCACGCATCCGCGCCAAGGGGCTCGGCGTGTACGCCGAGAACGATGCCCGCATCAACGCGGGGCTTCCCGACGCGGTCGCGGCGCTCCAGGAGCGGGGGAAGGACTACCAGTATGCCATCTACCCGGGCGTGGGCCACGGCTTCCTGCGCGCGCGCGAGAAGCCCGAAGTAGCCGACAGCGCCTGGAGCGCGGTGATCCGGTTCTTCCGCGCGCAGCTCGAAAAGTGATTCACCTCCAATTTCACCGTCCAGTAGTGAGGTACGCGCGCGCCCGCTCGAGCGCGGCGTCGCGGCCCGCCAGCACGTCGTCCACCCTCACCGCCACCGCCAGCTCTGGCGCGATGCCCGTCCGCACGAACTCCGTTCCGTCGGGAAAGGCGTCACGCGTCACGGTGACCCGGAACTGCCAGCCGCGGGGGAGCGGCAGGAGCAGCGTCTGGCCGGTGCTGCCGGCCGACGTTTCGCCGATCACGGGGCCGCGGGAGGCGTTGCGGAAGGCGACCAGCAGGTCCTCGGCTGCTCCAGCGGTGCGCGGCGAGGCGAGGAGCGCGACGGGACTCAAGAAGCCGGCCCGGCCCTGGCGCGGGCGGATCGTGTCGGAGGGAGCGGCGAGCCAGGCCCCGCTCGAGTCGGGGGCGTCGGCGCCCCGGTAGGCGGGCCGGTACTGCGGCGTCCGCCAGCGGGACGTGAGAACTTGCCGGTCGATGAGCCGGGCCAGGATCGCGTACCCGTTCTCGCGCCCGCTCCCGGTGCGCGCCGTTTCCCGCAGATCGAGCACGATGCCGGTGACGCGCGGCGCGTCTCCAAGCGCGCGATCGAACGCCGGGACCACCGCCGGGTCGGCCAGCGAGTTCACCCGCACCCAGATCGCGCCGTCCGGGAGCGTATCGACCTCCAGCGCCGGGCGCTGGAGCGGCCAGGGCGCGGTGAGGGCGACGCTGCGCGTCACGCTGGCGCCGCGTTCCTCACCCCCTGGCGGCCGCAGCTGCAGGTGGAGGGCGGTGCCTTTCTGCCCCTCGAGCATTCGCGCCACGGCCCGCTCCCAGCGGCTCGACTCCGTGGCGCCCGGGACCTCGGGGAGGACGGAATCGCGGATCCATTGCTCCGCGGGGATTCCCTGCACGAGGACGATCTCCGTGAGGCGCTGCGGGCGCGCGATCCGCATCTCGTCGTTCAGCGCGTAATCCATGATGAACGGCCGCCGCTCGATGCTGCGGAGGACCAGGGGCGGGCGCGCGACCCGGTCGGCGATCGCGAACGGCGGCAACACCTCGGCCTGCCCGTCGCCAAGGAGCGCGACAAAGCGCCGCAGCCGGCGGAAGAACTGCACGTCGGATGGGCTCCCGCGCCCCGCGGCGTCGGTGACGACGGCGGCGAACGCCGAGTCCCAATCGGCGCGCACGGCGTCCCAGTAGGCGTAGTTGTAGCGGGCCTCCGACCAGACGCCGGCGGCAACGAGCTGGCGGTCCACGAACGACAAGCGCTGCGCGGCTGCGACAGCGTCCTTCAGGGTGAGCGGCGCCGCCAGGACGAGCGCTGTGGGGAACCACGCTGCCGATCGGAGCGTACGGGATAGCATGATAGCGGTAATCTATCTCCTTCTCTTCATCGCGCCGCAGGTGCTGATCTATCTGTACTTGCGGGAGCGGCTCCCGGACCCTACCCGGCCGCGCCAGGCACGCATCGTGCGCTTGGGACTCACGGCCCTGTTCACGGTCTTCAACTTCCCCTGGGTCATCGTCGCGCTCCGCATGTTCTCCGGCAGCCTGTGGGGGATCGGCCGGATCCCCTACATCGCGCCGTGGATCGCGTGGCAGATGATGGGGTGGGTGTTTTGTGCTCTGGTGACGGTCTATGTGACGGCGAAGGGGGTGCGTGGGGCGTGGGGCGTGGTGCGTAGGCGATGGGGTTCGCACCCCCACGCCCCACTCACCACGCCCGACTCACAGCTCTCCCGGCGTCAATTCCTCGCCCGCGCGACGTACGCCTACGCGAGCGCCGGACTCGGGCTGTCGGCCTACGGCATCTGGAACGCCGAGCGGCTGCCCGTCATCACGCGGCGCTCCTTGGTCTTTCCCGACCTCCCGCCGGGCTTGGACGGCCTCCGCATCGCGCACCTCTCCGACGTGCACGCCGGGATCCACATGGAGCGCGACAAGATGGAGGCGATCGTCGCGCAGACGAACGCCCTCCGGCCCGACCTGATCGTCCAGACGGGCGACATGATCGACATCGCTCCGTCGTTCATCCCCGACTACGTCCGCGCCTTCCGCGATCTCCGGGCGCCACTCGGCGTCGTCACGGTGCTGGGCAATCACGACCGCTACACGGGGGAGGAGGCGGTGATCCGCGGGGTGCGCGACGCCGGGCAGGCGTTCATGCAGAACGGCGCGCACGTCGTCGAGCGGGGCGGCACGCCGCTCGCGCTCCTCGGCATCGACGACCCGCGCAACTGGCGGGCCGACGATCCCCAGGACGCCGATGTCGACGTGGCACTGCGGCGCGCGCCGCCCGAGGTCTTCAAGATCCTGCTCGCGCACCGCCCGGGGGCCTTCGACGGCGCGGCGCCCCGCGGCGTCCCCCTCACCCTCGCCGGCCACATCCACGGCGGCCAGATCTATCTGCCGGTGATCGGCTGGTCGGCGGGGCGGCTGATCACGAAGTACGTGATGGGGCACTTCCGGCAGGGCGCCAGCCAACTCTACGTGAGCCGCGGTATCGGCGTCGTCGGCGTGCCGATCCGCGTGTTCGTGCCGCCGGAGATCGCGCTGCTGGAGTTACGGCGCGGCGATGGTGCTGAACAGCTCCAGGGCGGCGCGGATCAAGCGCTGGTGCGACATCTCGCGCGCGAATCTAATGCGGGGCAACGGCTTCCGCTGACGCTTCCCGCTGCCGAGCCGCGCCACTAGCTTTCCGCGCCTAAAACAGGAGCGTTGGCGCGATGCGTATGCTGGTGCTGGGCGCGGGGCTGCAGGGCTGCGCCTGCGCGTACGACCTCCTGCGGCAGCCGGAGGTGGCGCGCGTCACGCTCGCGGATCTCGATCCCCGGCGCCTCCCGGCCTTCCTCAAGAAAGAAGTCGGCAAGCGGTTGGCCCTCGCCCGGATCGACGTGAAGCGGACGGCGCGCCTACGCCGCCTGATGCGCGGGCACGACGCCGTGATGAACGCGTCGCCGTACCACTTCAACTACGCGGTCGCCAAGGCGGCCGTCGCCACCGGCTTGCATTGCGCGGACCTGGGGGGCAACACCGAGATCGTGCAGCGGCAGAAGACGCTGAACGCCGCCGCGCGGAAGAAGGGCCTGTCCATCATCCCCGACTGCGGTCTCGCGCCCGGGATGGTCAACATCCTCGCCGCCGAGGGCATCCGCCGCGTCGGTGACGCCGACACGGTGAAGATCTTCGTGGGCGGTCTCCCGCGGCATCCCCTGCCCCCGCTGAACTACCAGATCGTCTACTCGCTCGAGGGCGCGCTCGACTACTACACGACGCCGTCATGGGTCCTACGCGACGGCGCACCGGCCCGGGTGGATGCCCTCTCAGAGCTCGAGCCGGTGGAGTTCCCGGCGCCCGTCGGCATGCTGGAGGCATTCCATACCGGCGGCGGCATCTCGACGATGCCGTGGACCTACGCCGGCCGGGTGCGGACGATGGAGTACAAGACGCTGCGCTACCCCGGCCACGTCGCGATCATGCGGCCGATCCGCGAGCTGGGGCTACTGGACCTGAAACCGGTCATGGTGAAGGGAACCAAGGTGGTGCCGCGCGACGCGTTCATCGCGACGGTGTCGCCCAAGCTCACGAAGCCCGACGAGCCCGATCTGGTGGCGTTGCGGGTGGAGGTGACGGGGCGTGGCGGCCGGCGCGTGGTCTGGCAGCTGCTCGACTACTACGACGAGGCGGCCGGGATCAGCGCGATGATGCGCACCACCGGCTACTCCCTCGCGATCACGGGGCTGATGCAGGTGGACGGCCGGATCAGCGCCGCGGGGGCGCACACGCCCGACGAGGCGGTGCCGTTCCGGGCGTATGTCGACGAGCTCGAGCGGCGCGGCGTGGAAATTCGCGAGGTCCCTCAGTAGCTCCAGGTCGTCCCGAAGAGCAGTTGGGTTCCCTCCGAGCCTCTCCCGGCGCCCAGGACGAACAACGTATTCCGAAACACCGCGACCGCGATCTCGCCCCCCGCGCTCTTGTGCAGCCCGTCGCTCGTGAGCCGCACCGATTCGCCGGCGGCGAACACCCGCCCCCAATCGTAGAACGCGACGAGCTTCACCTCGAACAGGCGCGGCGACCACACCAGCGCGTACCGGAGCTCGACGCCGCCGACGAGTTTCCCCGGGCCCACGAATCGTGCATCGTAGTAGCCGCGCAGCGAGCGGTAGCCGCCGAGCGCGATGAACGGCCCCTCGCTCGACTCCATCGTCAGCTGCGCCGCGACCGGCGGCGACCCGGTCATCCGCTCGCCGGCGAGCCGTGCGGCGAGCATCACCTTCTCGAACGGATGCAGGTAGACGCGCGCCCCGGCGGTCGTGCGCGTGTACCCGCGCCCGCGGCCCACGAGCCCCTCGACGAACACGCCGCGGTGCGGATCGACCTCCTGGTCGCGCCAGTCGACGACGAGTCCGCCTCGGACGACGTAGTCGCTGAACGGCACCGTGGCGGAATCGACCACCCCGGACGCGAGGTCCCGCCGGAACCGGCTCTCCCCGGGGAGCGTGCGGAAGGCGGTGCGTTCCAGGGTCGCTCCGCCGAGCATGCGGAGCGGGCCGATCACGTGCCGCTGGACTGTCAGCCGGGCGGCATGACTCGTGCGGCTCACGCGGTAGAAGTACGGGCTTGCGGGGGTGATGCTGTCTGGATCGTAGAGCGCGTCGTTACCCTGGCCGTAGTAACCGAGTCGGTTCCCGCGCGCGGCGGTGAGGGTCAGGCCCGCGCGCCAGCCGTCCCAATAGGCCGGCGCCTGCGCGTCGGCTACGATGAGATAGCTCCCCTGCGTGCTCGCGGCGGCGTCCAGCCGGACGTTGGCGAAGTTCGGCTCGGGGCGCTGCGTGAAGCCCATGGGGCTGTACCAGGCGACGTGGCCCGCGAGCCAGAACCCATCGACGGAGCTGTAATAGGCGTAGGGGTAGAGCTGGGACACCCACGGACGCGGCGCTCGCTCGGCGCCTTGCGCGGCGAGCGCTGCGGGAAGGAGTGCCGTGAAGGCCAGCGCCGCGCCGAGCCCCCGCATCCGTCTCAGGCGCGCTCGAACAGGTAGGCCGTGTCGCGGATTCTGGCATCGGTACCGTCGTGCGCGGCGTAGCGGCCCGGGAACAGCGAGGCGGCGCCGAACTCCCCTCGCTTGTTCACCGCGTAGAAGGTCAGGTCGAACTTGGGCCGGCCGCGCCCGTCGAGCAGCCGGGCTTCGGTCGCTTGGGCCGCCCGCTTCAGCGTTTCGAGGCAGGCGTCCGTCGGCTTCATCCCGCGGCGCATATGCTCCACCGTGAGGAAGCCGCCGCAGACCTTGATGTTCGACTCGCCGCGGCCGGTCGAGCCCGCGGCGCCGACGTCGTTGTCGCAGTACTGGCCCGCGCCGATGATCGGGGAATCGCCCACGCGGCCGGGGATCTTCCAGGCCAGCCCGCTCGTCGTAGTCACCGACGAGATCTCCCCCCCCGGCGTCACGGCGTTGCAGTTGATCGTCCCTGTGGGCCGGACCACCATCTGCTCCGCCTCCGGCACGTCGAGGTAGTCGTCGGTCGGGCTCATGTTGGCGCGCCACGCCAGCCACTTCTGGCGCGAGCTGTCGGTGAGCAGGTTTTCTTCCTTGAATCCGTACGACAGCGCGAACCGTTTCGCCCCCTCGCCTACCAGGAAGATGTGATTCGTGTACTTGAGGACGAGTTTTGCCACCTCGGAGGGCGTCTTGATGTTCTCGAGGCACCCGACCGCGCCCGCCCGCCTGGTGGGCCCGTGCATGCACGACGCGTCGAGCTGCACGACGCCCTCGGCGTTGGGCAGGCCCCCGTACCCCACCGAGTCGTCCTTCGGGTCGAGCTCCTGGATCTTCACGCCTTCGATCACCGCGTCGAGGGTGTCGGCGCCCTGCAGCAGCAGGTCGAACGCCTGCTGCACGGCGCGCAGGCCGTTCGCGCTCGACACGGCGACCGGCTTCGCGGCCCAGCGGCTCGCGGGGAGGGGCTGGAGGGCCCGCATCGGATGGGGGATGCTCAGCGCGGCGCCGGCGGCCAGCCCGCCGGCCGTGGACAGGAGGAACTCGCGACGCGACAGCGGCTCCGACACGAACGGCTCCGGATGTGAGGAAGTGCTAGGGTTTTAGCCGGTCGCTTCGCGCCTGTCAACTTGCTCGGCGCAGGGCACGCCTCTACGTTCCCCCATCGGTGAGACCCGACGCGTCTGATCCCCCGAGCCCGCTGGCGGTCGTGCGGCGCTTCGCCACCGCGGCGGCGGCCGTCGCCCTGGCGGCGTTCGCCTACGAGTGGCTCAGCACCGGCAGCGCCGATTGGCGCCTCGCGGCCTTCGCCGGACTCGTGCTCACCCTGACCGACGTCTTCGCCACCCTCTTGGGGATGGCCGGCGCCGGGCTGACCCGCATGTTTCAGGGCTCGGCGATCACGCTCGACGATGAGATCGCCGACCTGGAGCTGCGGCTCGCGGACCCCGCGCTGCCGGCCGAGCATGAGATCCCCGCGGCGTTGCGGCTGGCGGAGATCTACCGCAAGTACCGGCACGACTCCCGCCGGGCCGAGACGCTCATCGGCCGCGTGCGGTCCAAGTATCCCGACGCTCCGGAGCTGCGCGGTGCCGACCGCCTCGCCTGAGCTGTCGCTCGTCATCCCGGTGTACAACGAGCGGGAGAATCTGCCGCCGCTCATCGCCGAGATCGCGGCCGCACTGGACGGGGCGGGCCGGAGCTACGAGGTCGTGGCGGTAGACGACGGCTCGACCGACGGCTCGCTCGAGACGCTCAAGGCCCTGAAGCGCGACCACCCGCAGCTGCACATCGTCGCGTTCGAGCGGAACGCGGGGCAGACGGCGGCGTTCGCCGCGGGGTTCCGCGCCGCCCGCGGCCGGGTCGTGGTGACGCTCGACGCCGACCTCCAGAACGACCCCGCCGACGTCCCGCGCGTGGTGGAAGCGCTGGAGCGCACGGGGGCGACGGCGGTGGCGGGGTACCGGGCCGCGCGGCACGACTCGCCGTGGAAGCGACTCCAGAGCCGGATCGCCAACGGCGTGCGCAACTGGCTCAACGGCGAGGCGATCCGCGACACCGGCTGCTCGCTCAAGGCGTTCCGCGCCGACGCGGTGCGGGACCTGCCGCTGTTCAGCGGCATGCACCGCTTCCTGCCGACGCTCATCAAGATGCACGGCGGGACGGTCGCCGAAGTCCCGGTGGGTCACCGGGCGCGGCGCTTCGGCGTGACGAAGTACGGGATGTGGAACCGGGTGTTCCGCTCGCTGGCGGATGCGTTCGCCGTGCGGTGGATGCAGCGCCGCGCGCTCACCTACCGGATCCGGGAGGAGCTCGAGTGACGGACGGTCACGACGTCTGGGTCAAGCAGATCGACGCGGAGCTCGACGGGGAGCTGTCGCTGATGGAGCGGGCGGCGCTCGCCAAGCACCTCGCCACGTGTTCGCACTGCGCCGGCGCGCGGGCGAGCCAGCTGGAGGTGCGCGTCGCACTGGCGCGCTCCGCCGGGGATCCCCACGCGCGCGTCGTGCCGCGCCCCACCATCCGCGGTCGTGCCCTCGCCTTCTGGGCCGTCCTGGCCCTCGCCCTGGGGATCGCTGCGGGGTGGCTGGCGCACGGGCGCTGGGGCGGCCCGGGAGGCTCGCTCGAGGACACGCGTGCGGCGATCGTCGTCCATTAGCGCGCTCGCGGCCGCGGCGCTGCTGACCGCGCTCCAGGGACCGGGCACCCGCGTCACGTACCGGGTGCGCGTGGTCGAGGACGGCGCTCGCGAGCTGGCGCGCGGCTCCGTGAGCGGTCCGGCGGGCACCGATCTGCGCTTCGCCCTGCGGGCCGATTCCGTCGAGATCGAGGCGCTGTTCCAGATCGTCCCCGAAGGGGACACGGTGACCGTGGCGGCCGAGTTCTTCACCAAGCGCCGGCTGGGCCGCTCGCGCCGTGGCCTGTCGCTGTGGGAGCAGGACAGCTACCGGCGCGTCGTCCGTCTCGCCTGGGGCGACACGGCCCGCGTCCATCTCTTCGGGCGGCCGAGGGCGGGGCGGAGCGCGGCGCTGTGGGTCGAGCTCGCGCTCGAGCGGGGCTTCGCCGGCGGCGAGGGGCGGCCGGCGGAGGAACTGCAGGTCGCCGATGAGGCGACCGACATTCGCCTCGAGGCAGTCCTGCGGCCGCGCCGCGCCCGGGTGATCCTGAACCTCGTGCGCGGCGACACGGTGAGCGGCCCGCGGGGATTCGACCTCGTCCCCGAGGCGCCCGGCCGGCGCGTGCAGCTGGCGTTGGGGGGACGGCGCACCGCCCTCGAGATCGCGCTCGCGCGGCCCGAGCCGTCCCCGTCGGCGCGCGACCGCGTGCTGGCGCTCGACGCGGACGTCGTCTGCCTGCGGGTCGTCGCGCCGGACGCCACGCTGCCGGTCGGGGTCCTGTGCGGTCGCCTCGGCGACGTCGCCCGGCGCCTGCCGCTGCCCGGGGGCGACACCCTGGTGGCCACCTTCGCCTGGCCCGGCGCCCGATGAGCCCCCGCAAGCAGCGCCTCGACCCCGCCATCTTCCACCTGCCCGTCGAGAAGATGCGGGAGGGCTACTACTCCGATAAGTACTTCGTGCGCGCGGGCGACCTACTGCGCAAGGACCGCCACCGGCCCCGTGTCACGATGCAGGTGTTCGGCAAGGCGCACGCGTCGCTCGGCGGCATCGACGAGGCCATCGCGATCCTCAAGCTCTGCGCCGAGCGCTGGGACGAGCTGGTGGTGCACGCGCTGTACGACGGCGAAGCGATCGAGCCGTGGGAGACCGTGCTGCTGATCGAGGGCCCCTACGACGCCTTCGCGAATCTCGAGACCGTGTATCTCGGCGTGTTGGCGCGCCGGACCCGGGTGGGGACCAACACGCGGCGCGTGGTCGAGGCGGCGAAGCCCAAGCAGGTGATGTTCTTCCCGGCCCGCCACGATCACTGGCTGGTCCAGACCGGCGACGGCTATGCCGCCCACGTCGCCGGCGCGATCGGCGTCTCGACCGACGCCCAGGCGTCGTGGTGGGGCTCGGAGGGGATCGGCACGGTGCCGCACGGCTTGATCGCCGCCTACGGGGGCGACACCGTCGTCGCGTCGCGCAAGTTCGCCGAGCACATGGATCCGGGCGTCCGCCTCATCACTCTGGTGGATTTCGACAACGACTGCGTGGGAACGTCCCTCAAGGTGGCCCGCGCGCTCGGGGACCGGCTCTACGGGGTGCGGCTCGACACCTCGGAGACACTCGTGGACAAATCGGTCATTCCTCAGATGGGCACCTTCAAGCCCAGCGGCGTGAACCCCCAGCTCGTCTGGAACGTGCGGCGGGCGCTCGATCGGGACGGCTTCCGGGAGGTGAAGATCGTGGTGTCGGGCGGTTTCACGGTGGAGAAGATCCGCCAGTTCGAGGAGCAGGGCGTGCCGGTGGACGCGTACGGCGTCGGGTCGAGCCTGTTCCAGGGGCGTTTCGACTTCACGGCCGACGTCGTGATGGTGGAAGGGAAGCCGTGCGCCAAGGTGGGGCGGTCGTACCGGCCCAATCCGCGATTGGAACGCGTGTGACGTAGGGGCGCAGCATGCTGCGCCCCTCCTTGCGGCGGAGACGGGGCTGTATATTATTCCGTCAGAATGAATAATCATACATCCGTGCCCGTGGGGGTTCTCGGGGCCTCCGGGTATGTCGGCCAGGAGCTGCTGCGGCTCCTCGCGCGCCATCCGGGGGCCTCCGTCGCGTTCGCCACCGCCGAGTCGGCCGCCGGCGAATGGGTGGAGGGGCACCAGCTCATCAAGGCCGACGACGCCCCGTTCACGAGCGCGGAGATCGTGTTCTCGGCGCTGCCGCACGGCGTCTCCACCCGTTACGTGCACGAGGCGCGCGCCGCCGGCCGGCGCGCCGTGGATCTGTCGGCCGATTTCCGGCTCTCGCCCGACGCGGTGTACGGCCTCACCGAGTTCACGCGCCGGCACCTCGCGGATGCCGACCTCGTGGCGAACCCGGGGTGCTATCCGACGGCCGCGCTCCTCGCCCTGATCCCGCTCGCCCAGCTGGGGCTGATCGATCCGTCCCGCGAAGTGATCATCGACGCGGCCTCGGGCGTCACCGGCGCCGGCCGGAACCCCAAGCGCGAGCTGCTGTTCGGCGAGGTCTCCGAGGACTTCCGCGCGTACGCGATCGGCAACAGGCACCGCCACCTCGCCGAGCTGAAACAGTCGCTCGCGCGCGAGGGCGGCTTCACCGGCGACCTCGTGTTCACGCCGCATCTCCTCCCGGTGAAGCGCGGCATCCTCGAGACGATCCACGTGCCGCTGACCCGCGTGCTCGACCAGGCCACGGCCGAGGGCCTCTACCAGGCCGCCTACGACGGCGAGCCGTGCGTCCAGGTGCTGCAGGGCGCGCTGCCGTCGCTCAAGGACGTCGTCTACCGCAACCGCGTGGCCATCGGTGTCGCGCCGGTGGTGGACGTGCGCCGGCCGCGCCTCACCGTGATCGCGGCGATCGACAATCTCGTGAAAGGCGCGGCGGGGCAGGCGGTGCAGAACATGAACGTGATGCTCGGGCTCGCCGAGACCGCGGGGCTCGCATGCTAGGGGTGCGCGTTGTGAAGGTCGGCGGCAACGAGCTCGACCGCCCCGCCTGGGTCGCCGAGTGCGCCCGCGCGCTCGCGGCGGTGCCGCCCGTCGTGATCGTGCACGGCGGGGGCCAGGCGGTGAGCGCCTGGTCGCGCCGCTTGGGGCTACCCGTCGAGAAGCGCGACGGGCTACGCGTCACGACGCCGGAGATCGCCGAGGTGGTGGAGATGGTCCTGGGCGGGCCGGTGAACCGTTTGCTGGTGAACGCGCTGCGCGCCGCCGGCCTCGACGCCATCGGACTCTCCGGCGCGGACGGCGGCCTCCTCACCGCGCGGCCGGCCCCCGGTGGGCTGGGTCACGTGGGGGACATCACCGCTGTGCGAGCATCGCTGCTCGAGAGCCTGCTGCTCGCCGGCCTCACCCCCGTCGTGGCGCCCGTCGCTCCCGCCGTGGGCGATGCCGGCGTGCCCTTGAACGTCAACGCCGACTACGCCGCCGCGGCGGTCGCGGCGGCGCTGCACGCGGAGGAGCTGCTCTTCGTCTCCGACATCCCGGGCGTCGCCATCGACGGTGTGCCCCAGCCCACGCTCGCCGCCTCGGAGATCGAGCCGCTGATCGAGCTCGGCGTCGCGACGAATGGCATGGCTGCCAAGCTCCGTGCGGCAACGCAGGCGCTCGAGGCGGGTGTCCGGGCCGTACGGATTGGCGATCTCGACATGTTCGAGAGCGCCACCGCCGGCACCCGCCTGCTCGCCGCCCCCCCCGCAGCCCAACCCGCGTGACCGCGGTCCAGACGGACGCTTCGGCGCTGCTTGGCGTCTACGCCCGCGTCGGCCCCCTGTTCGTCGCGGGGGAGGGGTCGGAGCTCGTCGCCGAGGACGGCACCCGCTACCTCGATTTCGTCGCGGGGATCGCCGTCAACGCGCTGGGCTATAACCACCCCGTCATCCGCGAGGCGACCCTCCGCGCCCTCGATACCGGGCTCGTGCACGTTTCGAACCTCTACCGCACCGAGCCCGGCGAGCGGCTCGCCGCCGAGCTGACGGCGCGCGCGTTTGGGGGCCAAGCCTTCTTCTGTAACTCGGGGGCGGAAGCGAACGAGGGCGCGTTCAAGTTCGCCCGCAAATGGTCCGGAAAGACCGAGATCGTCGCCTTCAGCGGCTCCTTCCACGGCCGGCTGTTCGCGTCGCTCGCCGCCACCGACCGGCCCGACTACCGCCGGCCGTTCGAGCCGCTACTCGCGGGCGTGCAGATCGTCCCGCTGGAGGACCGCGCGGCCGCCGCCCGCGCCGTCACCGAGCGCACCGCCGCCGTGATCGTCGAGCCGCTCCAGGGGGAGGGCGGCGTCCGGGTCGTGGAGCCCGAGTTCCTGGCGTTCCTGCGGGCGCTGTGCGACGAGCGGGGCGCGGCGCTGATCTTCGACGAGGTGCAGTGCGGCCTCGGCCGGACCGGAACGCTGTTCGCCTGCGAGCAGGGGGGCGTGACGCCCGACTTGCTCACGCTCGCCAAGCCGCTCGCCGGTGGGCTGCCGATGGGTGCGGTGCTCGTGAGCGACCGCGTCGCCGCGGCGCTCGCACCGGGGGACCACGCCACGACGTTCGGCGGCGGGCCGCTCGTCGCCACCGTGGCGCTCGAGGTGCTGCGGACCATCGCCGACCCGGACTTCCTCGCGGAGGTGCGGGCCAAGGGCGCGGCGCTCGGGGAGCGCCTGCGCCGGCTCGCGGCCGGCGCACCGCGCGTGCGGGCGGTGCGGGGGCGGGGGTTGATGTGGGGGATCGAGCTCGGCGAGCCCGCGGCGCCCTTCGTTACGGCCGCGCGGGAGCGCCGGCTGCTCGTCCTCACCGCGGGGCCCAACGTGATCCGGATCGTGCCGCCGCTCACCATCAGCCGCGACGAGCTGGACCGCGGGGCCCAAGTGCTCGCCGAGGTGCTCGCGTGACCGTTTCGCCGCTCGCGGCCGTCGCGTCCGCTCCCCCCCCCGTGGTTCGTGCCGCCGTCCTCGCGGACGTCGCGGGGATGGAAGCCCTGATGGCGCCCTTCGTCGCCACGGGCGACCTGCTGCCGCGCACGAACTACGACCTGTGCCGCCACATCAAGGAATACGTCGTGGCGGAGGGGCCGGACGGGAGGGTCGTGGGCACCGCGTCGCTCAAGGTCTACAGCACCGAGCTCGCGGAAATCGCCGGGCTCGCCGTGCACGATGACCTGCAGGGGCAGGGGGTGGGCCGCGCGCTGGTCGAGTCGGTACTGGCGGACGCGCGGGCCCTCGGCCTCACGCGGGTGTTCGGCCTCACGCGCAAGCCCGTGTTCTTCTTCCGGCTCGGCTTCGAGGCGGGTGTGAAGGAGCAGTTCCCGCTCAAGGTCTGGGCCGATTGCGCTCGTTGTCCCCGCCAGGACGCGTGCGACGAGGTGGCGGTAGCGCTGACGCTGTAGCCCTCTAGATTCCGGGGCATGGCGCGCGTCATCTTCTGGGACGTCGACACCCAGCACGACTTTATGAAGGCGGACGGCAAGCTGTACGTGCCCGATGCCGAGCACATCATTCCCAATCTCAAGAAGCTGACCGACTTCGCCCACGGGCACGGCCTGCGGATCGTCGCGAGCGCGGACGACCACGTGCCCGAGCACCCGGAGATCTCCGCCAGCCCCGACTGGAAGGCCACCTTCCCGCCGCACTGTCTGCGCGGCACGCCGGGCCAGAAGAAGATTCCCGAGACCGCCCTGCGCGATGCGCTGGTGATCGAGCCCGAGCCCGAGGACGCCAAGGCCCTGGCCGCGCGGGTCCGTGCCCACTCGGGCGACATCCTGTTCCACAAGCACCGGTTCGACGTTTTCAGCAACGCCAACGTCCTCCCCGTGCTCGACGCGCTCGATCCCCAAGACGTCGTGCTGTACGGGGTCGCGCTCGATGTGTGCGACAGGTACGCCATCGAGGGGCTGCTCGAGCACCGGCCGCACATCCGCCTGTTCGCGGTCGTCGACGCGATGAAGCCGATCGACCGCGACGTGGCGGAGCACCTGCTCCGGGAGTGGGGGGACGAAGGCGTGCGCCTCGTCAAGACCAGCGAGGTGGTCGTGGGCGGGCTGGTCGAGGAGTTGGCGCGGGCCACCGCATGACGGCGGCCTCCACTCCCGCGTTCGGGAAGTTCTTCCTTCCAGGGCCCACCGACGTCCACCCCGAGGTCCTGGCGGCGATGCTGCGGCCGATGATCGGCCACCGCTCGTCGGCCATGGAGCGGCTGCTCCAGGGCGTCGCGCCCCAGCTCACCGCGCTGGCCCGCACCGCTCGCCCGGTGATGATCGGCACCACGTCCGCCACCGGCTTCATGGAGATGGCGGTGCGCAACGGCGTGCGCCGCCGCGCCCTGTCGCTCGTGAACGGGGCGTTCAGCCAGCGGTTCGCCGCGCTCGTCGGCGCCACCGGCAAGGAGGGCATCCGCCTCGACGTCCCCCTCGGATCCGCCGTCGAGCCCGACATGCTGCGCGACGCCCTGCGCCGCACCCCGGTGGATGCGGTCACCTGCGTCCACTCGGAGACGTCGACCGGCGTGCTGCAGGACGTCGCCGGGTATGCCGAGGTAGTCCGCGAGTTCGACGACGTACTACTGCTGGTGGACGCGGTGACGTCAATGGCGGGGTCGCCGGTCGAGACCGACGGGTGGAACCTGGACTTCGCGTTCACGGGCTCGCAGAAGGCGCTCGCCCTGCCGCCCGGCCTGGCGTTCGGCGTCGCCTCCGAGCGCATGCTCGCGCGGGCCAAGACGCTCGAGGGCCGGGGCGCCTACTTCGACCTCGTCGCCTTCGCCCAGGCGACGGCGAAATTCCAGCCGACCAACACGCCGGCGATTTCGCTGCTGTACGCGCTCGAGGCGCAGCTGGCGCGGATCGAGCGGGAGGGCGGGGTGGAGGCGCGCTGGCGGCGGCACGAGGCGATGCGCCGGCGCGTCGAGAGTTGGAGCGCCGAGACCGGCACCGCGCTGCTACCGCGCGAGGGGCGCCGCAGCTGGACCGTCTCCTGCCTCAAGCTCCCCGAGGGGAAGAGCGCCAAGGTCGTGGTGGGCGCGCTGAAAGAGCAGGGCTGGACGATCGGCACGGGCTACGGCGCCCTGAAGGACTCGACCATCCGGATCGGCCACATGGGCGACCACACCGTGGCGGCGCTGGACGAGCTGCTCGGCCTCATCGCGCGGGCGCTGAGATGACCTGGCGCGTCGTCGTCGCCGACCGCGTCGCGGACAGCGGTCTGAAGCTGCTCGCGGAGACGCCGGAGATCGAAGTGGTCTCGGTGGCGGGGAAGCCCAAGGACGAGGTTGACCGGGCGCTCGCCGGCGCGCACGCGCTGATCGTGCGGAGCGAGACGCGCGTGACGGCCGACCTGCTGGCGCGGGCGCCGCACCTGCGGATCGTCGCACGGGCGGGCACGGGGGTGGACACCATCGACGTCCACGCCGCGACGCGGCGCGGGATCGCCGTGATGAACGCGCCGGGCGCGAACACCGTCAGCGCGGGTGAGCATGCCCTGGGCCTGCTGCTCGCGCTGGTGCGCCGCATTCCCGAAGCCGCTGCCGCGATGCGGCGCGGCGACTGGGACCGCAAGAAATTCGAGGGGACGGAGCTGCGCGGCAAGACGATGGGCGTCGTGGGACTCGGCCGGATCGGCGGGCACGTGGCCCAGCTCGCCCGCGCCTTCGGGATGAGCGTCGTGGCGCACGATCCGTACCTGCTCCCCGAGCGGGCCGTCGAGCTGAGCGTCAAGCTGCTCCCGCTGGAGGATCTGCTCCGGGCGGCCGACGTCGTCACGCTGCACGTCGCGCTCACGGACCAGACCCACCACCTGATCAACGCGGAGCGGCTGCGGTTGATGAAGCCGACGGCCGTGCTGATCAACACGGCGCGCGGCGAGCTCGTGGACGAGGCGGCGCTCGCCGAGGCGGTCCGCGAGAAGCGCATCGGCGGGGCGGCGATCGACGTCTTCGCCGTGGAGCCCCTCCCGGCCGACTCCGCGCTGCGCGCGCTCGATCGTGTGCTGCTCACGCCGCATCTCGCCGCCTCCACGGCCGAGGCGCAGGAGCGGGTCGCCGTCGAGATCTGCACCGCCGTGCGCGATGCGCTCGTCGCCGGCGACCTGTCGTTCGCGATCAACGTCCCGGGCATCGGCGGCGATGTCCTGAAGCGCCTCACCCCGCTCCTCGACCTCGCGCGGCGGCTGGGCCGGCTGGCGGTGGCGCTGGGTGAGGGGTCCATGCGGAGCGTCGAGGTCGCCTACGGCGGCCGCGACGAGGCCGCGTCCCGGCCCGTGATGATCGCGGCGGTCGCGGGACTGCTCGAAGGTCTGGGCGTGCACCCCGTCAGTCTCGTGAACGCGCTCCTGCTCGCCGAGGAGCGCGGCATCCAGGTGGCGCGCAAGGCCGGCGCCCCCGAGCCCGGGTTCGAGACCTCGGTCGGGGTGAAGCTCGACAGGCGGTCGGGCCGCGTGCGCGTGGCGGGAGCGCTCGTCGGCAACAGCCACGGTCGCGTCGTCCGCATCGACGACTACCACGTGGACGTGATGCCCGAAGGCTGGATGCTCGTGATGCGCAACCGCGACGTGCCGGGCGTGATCGGCCGGGTGGGGACGGTGCTGGGTGGCGCGGGGATCAACATCGCGAGCTACCATCAGGCCCGCCGCGCGACCCCCGGAGAGGAAGCCCTGGCGGCGATCAACGTGGACCAGGCGCTCACGAATGGGGTGCTGGGGGAGCTGCAGCGCCTTCCGGACGTGCTGGACGTCCGGCTGGTGTACTTCGGGGACTAGTCCGCCGCCTGCCGCTCGGCCGGGGGGGGCTGGCCTTCGTCGGCCAGCAGCCGGAACGATTTCACGGCGCCGGTGAGCCGATCGGCGGCCTCGGCGAGCTGGTTCGCCGACGAGGCGATCTCCTCGGTCGACGCACTCTGCTCCTCGCCCGACGCGGCGAGCTCCTCCGCGGACGCCAGCAGGCCGTCGGTCTGCTGGGTCACCGCCGCCAGCCGCTTGACGATCTCCTCGACCAGCGCCCGCATCTCCCCCGCCGATTGCGCGATCTCGCCGCTCCACGTCGCGTTCGCATCGGCCTCGCCGGCCACAGAGCCGAGCCCCTGGGCGGCGGTCTGCGCCGCCTCACGCACCGACGACGATACCTGCGCGAGTCGCACCAGCCGGTCGCGCGTGCCCTGCACGCGCGTCAGTACGCCGCGCACCGTGTCGGCGGTGTCGCCGGCGGCGGCCGCGGCCTGCGACGCGAGCTTGCGCACTTCGTCGGCCACGACGGCAAATCCCCGGCCCTGCGGGCCGGCGCGCGCGGCTTCGATCGCGGCGTTCAGCGCCAGCATGTTCGTCTGGGTCGCGACGGCCTTCGCCTGGACGACGAATCGCTGGATCTCGGCCGACGCCGCGGCCAGCGCTTCCGCTTCCGCGGCGCCCTTCGCGACGTCCTCGGCGAGCTGGGCGAGCTGCACCGTGCTCTGGTCGAGCACGTCCTTGTGCTTGCGCGCCAGGGCGGAGAGCCCCGCGTTGCGGCGCGCCGCCTCGTCCGCGCCCTGCGCCAGTCCCGCGGCGATCTGGAGGATGCGCGCGGCGTCGTCGGCGGCGGCGCGCACGAGCTGCGCCTGCTCGCCGGCGCGCTTCGACAGGTCCTGGGAGGTCGCCGCCATCTCTTCGGTGGACGCGCTCATCTCCTCGGTCGAGGCGGAGATCTCCGCCGCCATCGCCGCCGCCTCGTCGGCCGCGGAGCGGATCGCCCCGACCAGCCGCCGCAGCGCCACCACCATCGAGTGGATCGACGACAGCAGCTCGCCCACTTCGGCGGCCTCGGCCCGGTGGGTGGACACCGTCACGGAGAGGTCGCCGCCCGCCACGCGACTCGCGATCGCCCCCGCCGCCCTCACGGGCTCCGTCACGAGCCGGCTGAGCCGCCGCGACAACCAGAACAGGGCCCCGACCACGAGCGCGGCGACGAGCAGGGCGCCGAGCCACACGTTGCGCTGCGTGCTCCGGGCCGCCGCGAACGCCGTAGCGGCGGGCTGGCGGTAGAGCACCCACCACTCGCCCTGGTTCGCCGGCGCGGTCACGACGAGCTCCTCGCCTCTTGCCGTCTCGAGCCGTGCGCTCGCCGGTGCGGCCGCGAGCGGGATCCGGTCCCTGTTCGGCAGCGGCTGCAAGAGCAGCGCCGGGTCGCGCGCCACGAGCAGCCGGCCGCCGGTGTCCACGACCTCGAGGTACGCTCCGCCGGTCAGCTCGTCCGAGCCCAGGAGTTTCGCCAGCCGGTCCAGGGCGAATACGGCTTTCAGCACGCCGACCGGGCGGGCGAATCCCGGCGCCCGGATGGCGACGTCGAACTCCAGGGCGACGGCCGCCGCCGACGAGTCGAACGTCGCATCGCCCTCGTAGACGCCGTCTTCCACGGCCCGCTGCCACCATTCCTCGTCCCGCTGCACGAAGTCCGATGGCCGGCCCGACGCGAGCACGTTGAAGCCGTGCCTCTCGGTGATGAACATCTCGGCGAAGTCGGAAATGGTGGTGTAGGCGCGGAGGTAGTCGCGCAAGGCGGGGTCACCGCCCAGCTGGCGGGAGGCCGCGAACATCCGCTCCAGGGTGGGGATGTCCATCTTGTCGAGGCCGCGGGCGGTTGCGTCCTGGCCCGCCTGGCGCACGGCGCCGATCAACCCTGGCATGCTTGCCAGGGAGACCACTTCCCGCCGCCGCTCGTTCAGGTAGTGGGTGACCAGGACGGCCTCGCGGGCGGCGAACTCGCGACCGCGCGCGTCGGCCTGCTGCTCGAGGATACGCTTGGCCCCGTTGCCCGTGAACCAGGCAACCAGGGCGACGAGG
>Ga0326597_10001969_pt1 | contig 31574 bp, 30 predicted proteins | sample RVTome_12_FD_203789 | JGI IMG/M metagenome (GOLD analysis project Ga0326597, IMG submission 203789) | Soil microbial communities from uranium-contaminated site in the Upper Colorado River Basin, Wyoming, United States - RVT100D185 | ecosystem: Environmental > Terrestrial > Soil > Contaminated >...
AGGCGTCGAGTCGTTCTTCGCTTCGCTGAAGAAGGAACTCGTTCATCTTCAGTCGTTCGACTCGCGTCGGACGGCCCCGCGGGAGATCTTCGAGTACTTCGAGGGCTTCTATAATACGCACCGCCGGCACTCGTTTCTGGGTCAAATGAGTCCGGCGAAGTTCGAGGAGAGAGCGTCAACACCTTAACCGTGTGTCAACGATGCTGGGGGAAGTCCGAACTATCCCCCTGGTCGCGCGGCGGCTCGTGTAGCCGGGGCGCTCGGCGGGCGCCAGCGGGTGCTGGGCGGGCCCCGGCCACCACCGGCCGAACAGGTTCGGAATGCTCCGGCTCGCCTCCTACTTCCAGAATTTCCACCACGGGCGCCGCGCTGACACCGCCAGACAGGCGGGATGGAGCAGTCGCGGCGCCCACTCCCCATAGCGCTGCCGCGCCCGCACACACCCATCTGGGTCGACCGGACAGCTGTAGTCCGCGCCGACGCCCCGCGAGAGCTCGTCGATTCGGGCTCGCACCAGCGCCTCGATCTCCTCGTTCCGATAGCGGCAGCAGTTCACCGCCTCGTCCCAAACCGGCGTCACGTAGCGATCCAGGTGGAACCTTCGCGAGAGGTGCCAGTGCCGCTCTCCGGCGATCCAGAAGCGGCGCCTGCAACTCACGTAGGGTCGATCGGGGAGCCATCCCGTTTCCAGCGGATCGTCGAATCGACCGAGGACGTGCAGCCAGAAGCGCATGCCCTCGAAGTCCGCGACCAGGTCCGCGTAGGAGTAGACGCCCGTCGTGTACAGCCCGAAGTAGGTGTTCTCGGTGCCCTCGCCCCAGTCCGATGCCGCAGCGATGCCTTCTTCTTCGAGGTAGGCGGCCTCGAAGTAGTCCCACCCCTCCACGACGAAGTGGCCAATCTTGTCGACCCCGATCAGCACGTCGCCCACGCGAACCACCGCACTCAGGTCCTTCCAGTGGACGCTGACGTTGTCGAGGAGGCCCAGGTCCCGATAGATCGAATCTACGCGCCGGATTCGGCGACGGTCCAGCGTCTCGTCCTGATTGAGCGACTCGGCGATCACGTGGCCGAGGAAGGGTGTCGCCAGCGCGTGACGGAGCTCGCGGTAGAGCGTGTCTTTGTCACATCCCGTCGTTGCCCGGTTCGCGCGTTCGACGCCCGCCTCGAGGGCGTCGTTGAGTCGGCGCTCGAGCGCGCCCGACGAGTCGTCGAGGGCGACCGCACGCCCGGTCAGACTGTCGATCTCCGCACCGCGACTCGGATGAGAGATCTCTGCCAGCAAGAAGATCGAGACGAGGCTGCAGAGCCGGACGAGCATCCTCGTGTCTCCCTCCCGGGCGACGACCCGACGAGCCGGTGCGCGCGCACGCGTCCCGAGACTAGCGGAGGCGACGCGCGGGTTCCCCGAGCAGCGTCGGCGCGAGTCCGGCCGCCCTCCTCTGCCGCATTGCCAACGCGCCGAGCCCCAGGCACCGCGCCGATCGCGAAGTCAAGCCCAAACGCCACGAAATTCTCGAAAACCACGCACAGAAACGGGCAATCGAGATCGCATTGGCCGGGCCCAGCCGATAAACGCGAGAGGGGCGGAAGCGAAGCGCGCGCTGGCCGATCACGGGCACACCGGCGCTCGCTCGGCGGCGCGAGTCTGGAATTCCTTCGCATCCACCAGACCGCGTGCTATCCAATCCGCAATGGCCTGCACCGAAACTCCTGTTCGCTCACGGCGAGTGGGATGAAAGCAGCGGAGCTGGCGCCGAAAGTCGGTAGTCGGATCTTCCTCCGCTTCGATTTGCCCCGGACCGGTCGCGTGCTCGAGCCCGGTAACGTCAATGAGGTTGCACGCGGCCGTTGGACGAGTGTCTTCGAAGCCCGCCATCACACGGTCGAGGCCGGTGAGGAAAAACTCCTGTATTACAACCGCGGGCGCGAGTTCCTCGATCAAACGGTCCGCGTCGAGTCGCAGTCGAGCGACGGCCCTCCTTTTGATCTGGTCGTGAAGCCGATCGGCGACAGCGTCTCGGTAGGTACGCGTTTGGAAACTCGCGTGAAGGTCATCGACTGCGGACTCGAGGCGACCCTCGACGGCGAGCCAAACTGTCCGATTCAAGACGTGAGCCTGTCCGGAATCGGCGTCATCTCGAGCCTGTCGCATCCCGTTGGCCGGTCGCTCAAAATTGCAATCCGGTATGGAGAGGTGGAGCTTGCCGGCGAGATGGAGCTGCGGGTCGTCACCGCTCTCGCCGACGGTAGGGCGAAATGCGGTCTGCGCGGCATCTTCAATACAGCAGAAGGCCGGGCACTCAGGAACGGGCTGACGAAAATGACGTTGGAAATCCAGCAGCGGCGACTCCAGCGAATCACGGCCTCGAGCTGCGGCCACGGATAACGAGACCGTCAACCGGGCGGGTTTTGTGCTCGGACGCCAACGGCTCCACGGCCGCTGCTACGAACGTCTAGAGCGGGTTAGAATGCCCGGGCCGAATCGGGCGCTGCTCTCTGCTCTGTTGCCCGTCGACGCGATGGGGTTGCGCGCCGACGCGCACCGCGCTCAATCCGGCCCGGGCGGGGGCGGAAGTGCTGGGGAATTACACGTCCCTCCGGGTCACTGCTCGCCGGGTTTTGGTTTCGACGACTCGGGTTCGGAGACCTTGCCGCCGAGCTTCGTGCATTCCTCCCTGGACGCGACGAGCTTCGTCGCTTTCTTTCCACCCTCCATCACCACGCACTCGATCTTCTCGGCCGAATACGCGGCGATCGCACCACCGAGAAACCCAACCAGCGTTAGAATCGTTGGCAGTGCCTTCGCGAATCGCATCATGGCAGACCTCCGATGGCGCCGACATCGAAAAGCTGCGGCGCCGTTGCGCATCCGCCGTCGCGCGCACGATCTGTGCGTACTGTCGGCGGACCCGGGGGCAGCTCGTCGAGCTGTCCGCCGATATCAACACTGGTCCCCGCATTGCGGTTGCAGTGCACGCGAAAATGTTCCGGTATGCTTGCGGATTAATCGGTGTCGCCGATCACCAACCAGTGAAACTTTTCCTTCGCGCAGCGAAGCGATGGCAAGTGCTCGATCGATCAGCGGTTCTTGAATGGGTGGGTCAGAAAAGCAACGCCATCGCGCCTTGTGCGTGTCGTTTAGGTGCAGTTCGCGCTTGCGGGCGGATCCGAGAAGTGGCGACCCCAAAGACGCGTCCCAGTGACGGATGATACACTTCGCTTTCGTGGTCTATGATTGACAGCACTGACAGCCGGCGCGGCTCGGTGCGGCCGAGCAGTGGGATACGCATGAAGATCCGAATTGCATCGCTATCGGATTCAGCAGTCATTGCGGCACTCCTGGGCGAGCTTGAGTATCCGGCGACCGAAGATCAAATTCGCGATCGTCTCGGCCCCTCGGCGCTTCTTCCGACTTTGAGCCTGTATCGCGGCCACGCAGAGCGTGGCTGCGCTTGGCGAGCTTCGCTCGCCCGCGCTCGCGCGGCATCCTGGTCTCCGGCGTGAACGTCTACGGTGTCCGTCACCGAGAGGAGTGGCAGAAGCAGCTGTGTTCCGGTGCGCAGCCGAGAGCGACTCGCCTCTACGATCCTCTCGACTTCTTGCTGGAACAGAAGAAGCAGGCAGAGGCCGATCTTCTTCGAGAGGCGAAGAAGCATCCCATCGTCCGGGTTCTGGAGACGGCGCCGGGCTTCGGACCGATCCGCGCAGCACCCCTGGTTCCGATCGTCGTGACACCTCACCGGTTTCGCACGAAGCGACAGTTCTGGAGCTACTGCGGACTGAGCGTCGTAACACGATCGACCTCGGACTGGGTTCAAGCGGCCGACGGCAGCTGGATCAAGGCACGCGTTCCACAGACCCGAGGACTCTCGCGCCAACACAATCACTTCTTGAAGAGCATCTTCAAGGGCCCCGCGACGACGGCGATCACACAGCTCAGCAAGGATCCCATCCATGCGCGCTACGAGCGGCTTTGCGACGGTGGCATCGGCGACGCGGAGCGTCGCTAGACATCGCCAGCTTCGCTGGCTCGCGAAGCCAACGCTCGCGAAGCTGAGCTTGGCGCGCATGATCGCAGCGACGGTGCTGCGTCAGACCGAGTCACTCGTAACGGTTCCGGAGCTGCTCGAGCGTAGCCACGAGAACAACGTTGTGACCCGTCAGCCGAGTATGGACAGGTTAGACCGATGAACTAAGAGAGGGTTCCAGGCTCTGAAAGGAGAGGGAATCGATGGAGAAGAAAGCGTCGGAAGTCGTGCAGCTCGGTGACGAGTGTCCTGGCGGTCACCGTGTCGATCCCGTGAAAGCAGCGCAGCCAGGACGCGGGGGTCGCATCCAGCACGCGTGGGTCCCGCCGCGATCCGTCTGGATCCGATCCCCCGGCTTGCGCGGGATCAGCGACGGCGCGATGACCTGGCACGGGAGACCTTGCTCCGGCAGTTCTCGCTGGAGTTCGTAGCCGCACGGCCCCGCCTCATACGCACACAAAATCGCCCCGGGCGCTTCGCGCTTTCACTTCCGAACCAGACGCTTCACCGACCTGGCTTCATGCGGAATCGTTCGCTCCTCACAGCCCCCGCCAGGGGAATCGAACCGACACCGCGATCGTGCGCTCGTGGACATCCAGCCCTACGTACGGGGCACCCTCTTCCACGACCGGTTCCTTCGCATGCGGCTCTGCCGTCCCAGACGGCAACCCGCGAGTTTTTTCACACCCGTGTGATACCACGGCTGCGAATCGAGTCGGTCGTTCCATAGGGTCTTGTTGTTCCCTCAATAGGGTCGGATGCAAGTAGCGCGGCGACACGGACGACATCTAGCTGCGGACGGGGCCTCGCAACCGCGCTCTTGTTCGCCCGAGCAGTGCCAACGCCGCTGCACCCGCTGCGAAGCGAGATCAGCGACGTCGATCACGAGCAATCCCAGGGTTTGACAAGCCACATAGGCGAAGCCGCCCAGCACTGCGACAGCGTCCGGCGATATCGACGCTGGGCGAAAACCCACCGTCACCGGCGACGCCGGGTTGGAGACGTCGATCACCCGCAGACCCCCAGAGCCCCACCGGGTATCGACCGCGTAGGCGAGGTTTCCCACCAGCGCAATGTCATGTGCAAAGATGGTGTTTACCGCACCAACGATGACGGGCGATTTCGGGTTGGAGATGTCGATCACGCGAAACCCGGTCGTATGATCGGCCAGATAGGCGAAGTCGCCCACGACTTCGACATCGATCGCAGTTCCCGGTGTGTCCACGGCACCCACGGTGATCATCGCGCTGGCAGCCGTGGCCAGGCCAACCGAAACGCCTGGGAATAGAAATCCAAGCGGACAGGAGAACCAACGCATCGGCGCATCTCCTCGCGCGCGCCACGCCGGCCCCACTATACGACTGTGGTGTCTCGGCGGAGACGCGGCGCCCGGCGCAGAGCCTTCTCGAGTCCAATTGCGCGCTAGCGGATTGCGTACGCCTTGACGTACTGCTTCGCGAAGCCTCTCAACTCCAGCCTCTCATCGAGTAGCGCGAAGCGCTCGGCGAGTGCGGGAAGCTCCGCCCTCAATTTTTCGACGACGGCCTCGGTGGCGATGATCCCGTCCGGGGGGATCTGCTTGAGCAGTCGAGCGGCCAGATTGATACTCGGTCCGATCAGCGCGACCGATCGCCGCATCGGCGTTCCGATCACGCCGATCACGATGTCGCCCACATCGAGACTGAGTCTCGCTCGAAGCGCGCGGCCTGGGTCGGCAGCAGCAGCCGCCAGCGCTTCGCGAATCGAGAGCGCGGCCTGGGTCGCTTCGGCGACGGACTCGAAGTAGAGCAGCGCGCCATCCCCCTCGTAATCCTTGACGTCACCGCAGTACGTGAGCGCCGCTTCGGTGACGATCCCCATGAAGCGCTGCACGAACTGCAACGCCTCCTCGGGCGGCACGCTGAGGATCGCCGCCGTGGAATCTGCAATGTCGACGAACAGGACCGCGAGTTCCCGCTTGATCGGAAGCTCGTGGCGATTGGCGTAATTTTCGACCAGGCCCGGGAGAAACGCGTGAGTGTTTAGGGTGGCGAAGTTCGCGCTGGATGCCTCCGCGCGCTCCGGACCCAACTCGATCCGACTCGGCAGCGCCTCCGGGTCCACGGGTACGGTCGGATAGCCCGCTTCCTTCCACGCTTCGAGCCCGTTCGCGAGTACGAAGACAGACTCGAAGCCCTCACTCGAAAGCCACAGCGCCGCCCGGGCGCTGCTCGCGTCCTCGGGTCAGGTGCAGTACGTGACGATCGCAGTCTCGCGCGGCAGTGTGACCGCTTGCTCGACGACCTCCGCGAGGGGCAACCAGCGGCTGCCGGGAATCTCGTAGGGGTGGACGACGCGCGCATCGGGGCTCCGAACGTCGAGGGTCAAGATCGCTTCGCCCTGGGCGCGTCGCGACCGGAGTTCTTCGGCTCTCCATCGCGTGACCCGCTTCGCCTGCATGCACAACCTCCTTCTGGCGCTTCGCGTCCGCCCGCTCGCGCGAGCCGCCCGTCGATCGATCCTCGATTGCGTTGGTCGGCGCAACGTCCAGCCAGCCCAAGCAGCCCAGCCAGCCCAAGCCAGCCCAAGCAGCCCAGCCAGCCCAAGCAACCCAGCCAGCCCAAGCAGCCCAGCCAGTCCAGCGAACTCACTTAGCTCATTTAGCCCGCCAGGAGCCGGGCCCAAGACTGACGAATGAGCTGATCAAATGCGCTCCAAACTAACAGAAAACACGCTCGATCACCCTCAATTCGCAGCGCGAGCCAGACTCCTGGTCGAACTGCTCTGGGGGTACCCGGATTCGGTGCCAGACGAGGCCGGAGGTGCCAATCTGGGTGGTTTCGGGGGTTTCCGCTATCGCTCGCAGACGCGACCCCCCGGTGATGCTGATCTTCTGATCGTCTCGCAATCTGATGAGGGAATTCCATGCTGAGACTGCTTCAATCGTTGGCCATGCTCTATTGTGTGTTCTCGTTTGCCGCCCAGGCCGTTGCAGTCGAGGCGGTCAAGTTCGAGCGCCGGGCATTGATCAGCCAGCTCACACCCGGGGATGTGGAGAGCGTTGTTTCCGGCCAGATCGACAGCGGCGAGGCTTTTTGGGGGAGCGAAATCGTGACGGCGATCTCACCGGGCGCCGATGAGTGCCTTCCCCCGTCAAATTCAAATTGACGGATTGCGGCTTACCGGACGCCATCGAAAGTCTCAGCTGTTTTTCCGATCAACCCCGATTCTCCTTTGGAGCGGCGGGCTCGAACGAACCGAGGTGTTCGAGACCGATCCGGCCGCCTCGGCCGAAACGCAGTAGGTGAGACCGCGCGCGCGGCCTATGCTCCCCGCCCCATGCCGCTTCTCAGCTTCGATCGCGTCTCCATTTCCTTCGGCCGGCACGCCTTGCTCGACGAGGCGACCTTCCAGATCGATGCCGGCGAACGCGTCTGCCTGATCGGCCGCAACGGCGCCGGCAAGTCGACCCTGCTCAAGATCGTGCACGGCGAGGTGATGACCGATGCCGGTGAAGTCTGGCGGCAGCCGGGACTCTCGATCGCCAGGCTCTCGCAGGATCTGCCGGGAGACGACGGCGCCAGCGTCTACGACATCGTGGCGATGGGCCTCGCCGGCGTCGGACGTCTGCTCGCGGAGTTCCACCACGTTTCCCACGCCGTCGCCGAAGACGCGTCGCTGATGAAGCGGATGGAAGTCCTGCAGCACGAGATCGACGCGTGTAACGGCTGGACGCTCGGTCAGCGCGTTGACGACATGCTCGCGCGTCTCGAACTGCCCGCCGACACCTGCATCGCCGGGCTCTCGGGCGGTTGGCGGCGACGCGTCGCGCTCGCGCAGGCGCTCGTCTCCAATCCGGATCTGTTGCTGCTCGACGAGCCCACCAACCACCTCGACATCGAGCTGATCCAGTGGCTCGAGGAGCAGTTGGTCGAGCTGCGCGGTGGCGTGCTCTTCGTGACCCACGATCGCGCGCTGCTGACGAGGCTCGCGACGCGCATCGTCGAAATCGATCGCGGCGTGCTCACGTCGTGGGCGTGTAATTATCCGACCTTCCTCGTAAAGAAGGCGGCCGCGCTCGAAGAGGAGGCGCGCCATGCCGCGCTCTTCGACAAGAAGCTCGCGCAGGAGGAAGCCTGGATTCGGCAGGGCATCAAGGCGCGCCGCACGCGCAACGAGGGCCGCGTGCGCGCGTTGATCGCGCTGCGCGAAAAGCGCGCCGAGCGCCGCGAAGTCGAGGGCAGGGTGCGCCTCGCGCTCGACGAGGGGCGCGGTTCGGGAAAACTCGTCGCCGAAGTGCGACACATTTCGTACGCGTGGACCGGAAGCGAAACACCCGTCGTGAACGACTTTTCGCTGCGCGTCATGCGCGGGGACCGCATCGGCCTGGTCGGGCCGAACGGGGCCGGCAAGACCACGCTGCTGCGGTTGCTGCTCGGCCAGCTCGCGCCGACCTCCGGCCAGGTGCGCCTCGGCACGAAGCTCGAGATCGCCTACTACGACCAGCTGCGCGCCGCGCTCGAATTCGAGAAGACCGTGATCGAGAACCTCGCGGAGGGCCGCGAATACATCGAGATCAACGGCGAGCGTCGCCACGTGATCGGTTACCTGCAGGACTTCCTGTTCAGCCCCGACCGCGCGCGCACACCGATGAAGGCGCTCTCGGGTGGCGAGCACAACCGCCTGCTGCTCGCTCGCCTGTTCGCCCAGCCCGCCAACCTGCTGGTGCTCGACGAGCCGACCAACGACCTCGACATCGAGACCCTCGAACTGCTCGAGGAACTTCTGATCGACTACCGCGGCACGATCCTGCTCGTCTCCCACGACCGGGCGTTCCTCGACAACGTGGTGACTTCGACGCTGGTCTTCGAGGGTGACGGCCAGATCCAAGAGTACGTGGGCGGCTACTCGGATTGGGTTCGGCGCCGCAAACCGCCGGTGACCGTCACCGCGAAGTCGGTCGAGGTCATGAGGTCCGCAACCGCGGCGAAGTCGAAGCCCCGGAAACTCGGATTCAAGCAGGCGCGCGAACTCGAGCAGGCGCCCTCGAGGATCGAAGCACTCGAGACCGAGCAGCGTGAACTGGTCGAGCGTCTGAGCGAGCCCGCCTTCTACAAGAGCGGCGCGGCCGAGCAAGCTCGGGTCCACGAGCGGATGGCCGCGCTGACCGGCGAACTCGAGGCCGCGTACGCGCGCTGGTCCGAACTCGAGAAGTTGCGGGATCAGCGGTAGCGGGCATTGATCCTACAGCGCCCGAATGCCTGCAGGGGATTCCAGCCGTACGCGAAGAGGTCGGTCGCGCGAGTCGGGATCCGCGTCGTGCCGGTGTCGCGGTGTAGGCATCGCGCACACTTAGGCCGGGAGGCTCGAGATGGGATCATTCGACGCTTCCTCGCCTCGGGGCTTCGCGGTTGCGTGCGGTCTGTTGGTGGCGATTTGTCTGGGCCTTCGCGCCGAATTCGTCGACGCTCAGCCCGATTCGTTGGCGGCTCCGTTTCTGCAGCCAGAAGTCTCGCCGCCCAGCCTCGCCGCCCAGTCGCGCCGGCCAGTCGCGCCGGCCAGTCTCGCCGGCCAGCCGCGCCTCGAAGCCGCGCCGGCCAGTCGCGCCGGCCAGTCTCGCCGCCTGGCCGCGCCGCGAAGCCGCGCCGCACCCACACTCCGCGAGCCGGGTCGCTGTTCGACGAGCACTCGAGCCCGGCGTGGGTTACACCTTCGCTCCCCCCGGGATCGGAGCGACGGGGCCCGGTTCGGGTCCGGCCCGAGATCTTGCTCCGAAACCCGCAAGACGCGCCGATCAACCAGCTGGCTACTCACTCGGACAACTGGCCACGGCACCCAGCGAGCTGGCTACGGTACGGGAAACAAACGCTCGCAGGAATCGAGATGAACGCAGATCAACAGGAACTCGCACACGAGATCGAGCGGCGCCGCACCTTCGCGATCATCTCGCATCCGGACGCGGGCAAGACGACCCTGACCGAGAAATTGCTGCTCTACGGAGGAGCGCTGCGCGAGGCGGGTGCGGTTCGGGCCCAGAAGGCTTCGCGCTATGCGACCAGTGACTGGCTCGAACTCGAGAAGCAGCGCGGGATCTCGGTCAGCAGCTCCGTGATGCACTTCGAGCACGCGGGGCATCGGGTGAACATCCTCGATACGCCTGGTCACAAGGACTTCAGCGAGGACACCTATCGAACCCTGCTCGCGGCCGACAGCGCCGTGATGCTGATCGACGCCGGCAAGGGCGTCGAGGCGCAGACCTGCAAGCTGTTCGAGGTGTGCCGGATGAGTGGGATTCCGATCTTCACCTTCATCAACAAGATGGACCGGCTCGGTCGGGAGCCACTCGATCTGTTGCACGAAATCGAAGACGTGCTCGGCATCGATGCGGTTCCGCTCGACTGGCCGGTCGGAGCGGGCAGCGAATTCCGCGGTGTCTACGACCGCCAGCTGCAGAAGCTGCTGCTCTTCTCCGGTGGCAAGCACGGCACCACGCTGGTCGATCAGACGGAAATCGAGGGCGCGATCGACGCGACCGCGGTGCGTGAAGCGATGGGCAGCGCGGCCTCCGATGTGCGCGACTCGCTCGAGCTGCTCGATGGCGCCGGCGAGTCGTTCGACCCCGGTCGGGTTCGCGCGGGCGCGCAGACGCCGGTCTTTTTCGGGAGCGCGCTGACGAACTTCGGCGTCCTGCCATTTCTCGAGCGTTTTCTCGACATCGCGCCGTGCCCGGGAGCGCGCGATTCGAGTGCGGGGCCGATCGATCCGGCGGGGACGCCTTTTTCGGGCTTCGTATTCAAGATCCAGGCGAACATGGATCCCGACCACCGCGACCGCGTTGCGTTCCTGCGGGTGTGTTCGGGTCGCTTCGTCAAGGAAGGCAGCGCGACCCACGTGCGCACGGGCAAAACGGTTCGGCTGTCGAAATCGTCGCTCGTTCAAGCGCGCGATCGGGAGAGCGTGGATACCGCCTATCCCGGAGATGTCGTCGGATTGTTCGACCCGGGGATCTTCCGGATCGGCGACACGCTCTCCGCGGGGGACTCGTTCGATTTTGCGGGAATTCCGAGCTTCTCGCCCGAGCACTTCGTGCGCGTCGAGGTTGCCGAGGTGCTCAATCGCAAGAGCTTGACCAAGGGGCTCGAACAACTCGCACAGGAGGGCGCCGTGCAGCTCTTCACCGAGCCGGGCGCGGGTACGGCGGTGCCGATTCTCGGCGCGGTCGGGCCGCTGCAATTCGACGTTCTGCAGCACCGGATGGCGACGGAGTACAAGGTTGCGCTCAAGCTGACCCCGCTGCCCTATCTGGTCGCGCGCTGGCTCGGCCCCGACACCGACACGGATCTGTTCCGCTTTTCGGAAACCAAACTGCTCGAGGATCGCGACGGTCGCGCGGTCATCCTCGCCAAGAGCCCGTGGTACCTCGAGCGCCTGCAGGAGAAGCACCCGGAACTCGTGCTGAGCCCGAGCGCGATTCACGCCTAGGCTCAGAGCGACCGGCGCATCTCGGGTCGACGGGTCTTCCAGAGAAATCCGTCGAAGTAGAAGTGGAGCAGCGATTGGAAGACCCCCCAATAGAAGATCCACGCCCCGAGCGCCATATCGCCGACGCGAAGCTTCGGAATCCGGGAGAGACTGAAGCCCTCCCAGTCTCGCAGCAGAACGTAGATCGCGGCCAGCGCCAACGTGTAGCTCGCGTAGGCGAGCCAGGGACGCTCGAGCACCCGGGCCATGACGGGTTGCGGCGAGCGCGGTTCGGCGTATCGCCGCCGCTGATAGGCCCAGACGAAAACCATGTATTCCAGGCCGTGACTGAACGCAAACGCGAGGTAGACCTTGATCGGGTCGACCAGCAGGAAGCAGGTCCAGAGGCTGCCGATGCCGATCGCCATCGAAAGCCTCGGGCGGTTGCGGAAGCGGTGCTTTCGCCATTCGAAGACCGCGAAGATCGCCGAACTCGCGATCGCAAACGCCGCAGAAATCGGAGCGGTGATCGGCTCTGCAGTGACGAGCCAGCCGACGATCGGTTCCAGGAAGAGATGGGCGACCTGGAATTCTGTCAGGATCGCGTCTGCGAAGGGGGGCGCTACATAGGTGACGATCAGCGGCAGCCAGCCCATCACGAAGAGTCGGTCGACCCAGCCCGGGACGCTCTCTTCGTGCTCGCTTCGCGCTTTCGCGGTGTAGATCCGGAGGATTCCGTACTTCTGGGCGAGGGTGTGCCAGATGTTCCAGAGCCCCGCGCCGAAGACCACGCTGGTGACCAGCACCGCGAGCCGGAGGTCCGCATTGGGCCACTGCAGGCTTCCGATCGAGAGCGCGCCGGAGGGAACGCTTGCTTTCACCAGAATCGGCGTCGCGAGAAAGGCGGCGCCGAGGATCAGGGGTGCGCAGACGAATCGCCTGCGGTGGCGCGCAAAGATTTCGCGATCGAGGTACGCGTAGCCCAGCGTGTAGTGGCGGTGGACGAATCCGATCGTGAGCACGGCGACGTAGAAGGGGAGGTAGTCGACGGGGTACTTCGGGCCCGCGAAGATCAGCGGAAGCAGCACCCAGAGCCAGCTGAAATGGTAGGCCGCCATGTCGATTGCGGGGCTGACGTGCCACGAATGCACCCGCTCTGTGGGCGAGGGGATCTCGAAGATCTTTCGGAGCTGGCCGGCGAGCCCGGTCGAATCGGATTTTCGGGTCGGCAGCGAGCGGGCGACTTCATCCATTGAATGACTCCGGAGCGCGGCGCGGATACTACCACCTCGCCCGGGCCCGCGGGCCCCACTAGGATCTGCTGCGTGGCCGTGAGCTGGACGATCTCTCGCTATCTCGTCGTGGAAGTCGCGCAGTACACCGCGCTCGGGCTGATGGCTGCGACACCCGTGATCCTGATTCCCAATTTCTTCGATCGAGCGGAAGAATTCATGGTCGTCGGCATCACGCTGGCCGACCAGCTCGAGATCGCGCGATACGTCGCGCCGTTGGTGATCGGCTACGCACTGCCGATCGCATTTCTATTCGGCTCGATGATGGCGATGGGTCGGCTCGGCGGGGACCTCGAGATCACCGCGATGCGCTCGAACGGACTGGGATCTGCAGCGCTGATCGCGCCGATCGTCCTGCTCGGCGCGGTCGTTTCGGTGATGACCGCCCATCTCATGATCGAGCAGGAGCCCCGCAGCAAACGCGAATTGGTGGCGCTGAGTTTGCGCCTGGCCTCCAGGGGAGGCCTGATCGAAGAGGGGCGCTTTCAGTCGTTCGGAGATCGCATGATCTTCGTCCGCGAGCGCGGCGCCGATCGGCGACTGGAAGGTGTGATGATCTTGGATTCATCGGGCAAGAACCGCCGTGTCCAGGTCTTTGCCGAAACGGGAGAGTTCTCATTCGATCCCGAATCCGGATTGCTGCGATTGTCGCTGGAGAACGGAGATCTGCGGTTGGAACCCGATCCGAGCGCTGCTTTCGAGGAATACCGCATCTCGTTTTCGCGCTTCGACTACGACTTTCCCGCGCTGCGGCTCGGAGTGGGGCCGCTGCGTTACTGGATCGATCAGCTCCCGCTGGACGAACTGCGGGATGCGATCCGTCGGATCGACTCGGGTGATCGCGTATGGGAACTCGCCTATCGCAATCCGCTGATGTATTCGACCCAGATTCAGCGGATGGTCTCGATCCCATTTTCCCCGCTGCTCTTCGCCTTCGTCGGCGGCTCGTTGGGTCTGCGGGGTGTCCTCCGCAGTCGCTCGCGCGGCATGTTGCTCGCTCTGGGGTTGTTCGGCGGTTACTACGGTCTCTTCGCCTACGTGCAGCAGGTGGCGCGGGAGGGCGTGTTGCCGCCCCAGCTCGCAATCTGGGCGCCCAATGCGATTCTGTTCGTGATCGGGATCGGGTTGCTGTTCGACGCTCGAAAGCTTCGATAGCGCGCAGCGCAATAGGAGAAGGCCTTGGCTGAGTTCGACTACGACCTCTTTGTGATCGGTGCGGGTTCGGGCGGGGTCCGTGCCGGCCGCGTTTCCGCCTCGCTCGGTGCGCGGGTCGCCGTCGCCGAGGAGCGCGACCTCGGAGGAACCTGCGTGAATCTGGGCTGCGTCCCGAAGAAACTCTTCGTCTACGCATCCCATTTTCGCGACGATTTCGAAGACGCCGCCGGTTTCGGTTGGTCGCTCGGAAATCGCAGTTTCGATTGGCCGACCCTGCTCTCCAACAAGGATCGCGAGATCGCCCGCCTCAACGAGATCTACCGACGGCTGCTTGTCGACGCGGGTGCCGAGCTGATCGAAGCGCGGGTGCGGGTGCGCGACGCCCACACCCTGGAGGTGGGTGGAAGGGCGATCACGGCCGCCAACATCCTGATCGCGACGGGCAGCCAACCGTCGATGCCCGACGTTCCCGGTATCGAATTCGCGATTGCATCGGACCACGTCTTTCATCTCCCCAATTTACCCCGGCGCATCATCGTCGTTGGCGGGGGGTACATCGCGGTCGAGTTTGCGGGAATCTTCCATGCGCTCGGAGTGGAGACCACCCAGCTCTACCGCGGGCCGCTCTTCCTGCGCGGTTTCGACGACGACGTGCGGACTTTCCTCGCCTCGGAGATGCGGGCCCGGGATCTCGATCTTCGCTTCGAATCCGACGTCGTGTCGATCGAGAAGGCGACCGGTGGTTTGCGCGCAACACTCGACGACGGTTCGGTTCTGGAAGCCGACGCCATCCTGTATGCCACGGGACGCATTCCGAATACCCGGGCGATCGGACTCGAGGACGCCGGCGTCGCGCTCGACGAAAATGGCGCGGTCTCCGTCGACGCGTTTTCGCGCTCCTCGGTTCCGAGCATCTGGGCCATCGGCGATGCGACCGATCGCATCAATCTCACGCCCGTGGCGATCCACGAAGGCAACTGCGTCGCGAAGACGCTCTTCGGCGGAGTGAATGTGAAGCCAGATCACACGGGTGTCGCTTCCGCGGTCTTCAGCCAGCCGCCGATCGGGACGGTTGGGCTCAGCGAAACTGCCGCGCGCGAAAGCCACGGCAAAATCGACGTCTACCGTTCGACATTTCGCGCGCTCAAACACACGCTGACGGGCCGCGAAGAGCGGACGATGATGAAGCTGATCGTCGATCGCGCCTCGGATCGGGTGGTCGCGGCCCACATGGTGGGTGCAGACGCTGGCGAAATCATTCAGGGCTTTGCGGTGGCGCTGAAGTGCGGCGCCACCAAGGCGCAATTCGACGCCACCATCGGGATCCACCCGACTTCCGCAGAAGAGTTCGTCACGATGCGCGATCCGGTCTAGTGCGGCTCGCCGGTTGCATTCCGTGCGGGGCGTCGCTCACCGGATTTGCGAACTGCGAGGCGGATTTGAGGACGCTGTTTTCGCGGAGGTGGTCGATCACGGCGTGCGCGTCGGCGCGTTCGCGTTCCAAGAACCTCGCCACTGCCCGGGCAAGCCTCGGCTCCGCGAGGAAGTGAAGGCTGTAGGTGGGCTGCGCGTCGAAGCCGCGCAGGAATTTGTAGTCGCCACCCGCACCCGGCTCGAATCGCGCGATTCCCACCGAGATGCAGTGCTCGATGGCCGCGTAGTAGCAGACGTTGAAATGCAGGTAACGCGCGTTTTGCAGAGCTCCCCAATAGCGACCGTAGAGGGTGTCGCCCTTGATCACATTGGTCGTGCCCGCGATGACCTCGCCGTCCCTGCGGGCGACCACCAGGCAGAGCCGATGCCTGAAGCGGTCTCGAAGCAGCTCGAAGAAGCGGGGATTGAGGTACTGGCGCCCCCAGTAGCGATTCTCGATCGTCGCGAGATAGCAGCTGAACATCGGCTCGATGAGATCATCGGTAATCGCGTCACCCGTCAGCGTTTCGATCGAAATACCCTGCCGCTGCATCTCGCGGCGTTCGCGCTTGATCTGGTTGCGCCGCTTGCTGCGAAATTGTGCGAGGTAGTCGTCGAAGGTCCGGTAGTTGGCATTTTGCCAGTGATACTGGACGCCGATGCGGAGCATGTAGGCGTCGTCGTCGATGCGCACACCGTCAGAGCCGTCGGCGAGCGCCGCGGCTTCGTGCTCTCGACAGAAGTTGATGTGGACGCCCGAGAGCTTGCCGTTCAGGCAGATTTCGCGCAGCGCCGAGCCGAGCTGCCGGATCGTCTCGCCGCGGTTCACGCCGGCTGCGATCAGAAATCGCGCGCCGGTCACCGGAGTGAACGGAACGCCCACGAGCAGCTTCGGGTAGTACTGGATGCCCGCCCGCGCAGCGGCCTCGGCCCACGCAAAATCGAAGACGAACTCGCCTTCACTGTGGGTCTTGAGGTAGACGGGACAGGCGGCGACCAGGCGGCCGCCGTCGCGGGCGAGCAGCGGCCTGGGCAACCAACCGGTCTCGGGACCGACTGCGCGGGCGTCTTCGAGCGACGCGAGCCAGTCCCATTCGAGAAACGGCGTCTCGTCGCCCACGAGGTCGTCCCACTCGTCGCGCGCGACGCGGTTGACGCCCTCGGCCCATTCGACGGTCAGCACGCGTTGAGTCTAGGGCGTCCGGCGCCTTCCGACCGAGGGCGCGATGACCGACCCGCGGATCCGCCGCTATCTTCCCGGAATGCCGAGGGAACCGATTCCGCCCGGGGGCGGAAGGGGGGCGCCGGATTCCGGGGATCCGCAGCACGAGGGCGCCGTTGCCACCCGGACGCGCCGCAAGATCGCGCGACCCGAGCGGTTCAAGGTGCTGCTCTACAACGACGACTACACACCCATGGAGTTCGTCGTGAGGATCCTCGAGAGCATCTTCGGCAAGGGGCCATCTGCGGCCACCCAGATCATGCTCCAGATCCACAACAGCGGTCTGGGCGTGGCCGGTGTCTACGTGCTCGAGGTCGCGGAGACCAAACTCGCCGCGGTCCACACGCTGGCCGAGCGCCAGGGCTATCCTCTGCGCGCCGGAATCGAAAAGGAATGAGCAGCGACGCATGAGTGAGATCGGCAGGGAACTCCAGATGATGCTCCAGGCCGCCTACCGCGAGTCTACGACGCGCCGGCACGCCTACCTGACCGTCGAGCACCTGCTCTACGCGTTGCTCCACGACGCGCGCGGCGCGGAGATCCTGCGACATTCGGGTGCGCAGCTTCCCGCCCTCGCGTCTGCGCTCGACCGGTTCTTTGCCGAGGATCTCGAGACGGTTCCCGGCGACGAACCCTATGACGCACAGCAGACGCTCGCGTTTCATCGCGTTCTTCAACACGCCCTGTCGCATTGCGAGAGCGCGGAGAAGGAAGAAGTCGACGCGGGTGACCTGCTGGCCGCGCTCTTCCAGGAGCCCGACTCCTTCGCGATCAACCTGCTGCGATCGCAGGGCGTTTCGCGCCTGGACATGCTCCAGTACATCTCGCACGGGATTTCGAAGCTCTCCGACTCGGGCGTCCACGGGAGCCCGACGCCCGCGGGCATCGAATCCGGCATTGGCGACGCCTCCGAGCTGCCGGCCGATCCGATCGCGGCTTTCTCGACGAACCTCTCCGAGCGCGCGGCCGCAAACCAGCTCGATCCGCTGATCGGCCGGGGGGCCGAGCTCGACCGCACGATTCAGATCCTCGCGCGGCGGCGCAAGAACAACCCGATCTTCGTCGGCGAGAGCGGCGTGGGGAAGACGGCGCTCGCCGAGGGATTGGCGCTGCGGATCCACGAGGGCCGCGTTCCCGAAGACCTGCAGCGCGCCGAAATCTTTGCGCTCGATCTCGGTTCGTTGCTCGCCGGAACCCGCTATCGGGGCGATTTCGAGGCGCGCTTCAAGGCTTTCACGGCGGCGCTCGGCGAGTGCGCGTGTCCGATCCTGTTCATCGATGAAATCCACATGATCCTGGGCGCGGGCTCCGCACAGGGAGCGACGATCGACGCCTCGAGCCTGCTCAAGCCGCTGCTCGCCCAGGGGGCGCTGCGCTGCATCGGCGCCACCACCTATCAGGAGTTCCGGCACTTCGAGCGCGATCGCGCGCTCGCGAGGCGATTTCAGAAGGTCGACATTCGAGAGCCGAGTGCGGACGAAGCGGTTCGGATCCTCCAGGGCCTTGCGCCGCGCTACGAGGAACACCACGGGGTCCATTACACCGGGCCGGCCCTCAAGAGCGCCGTCGAGCTGTCGAGCCGGCATCTGCCCGAAAACTTCCTGCCCGACAAGGCGATCGACGTCATGGACGAGACCGGTGCAGCCGTGCGACTGCGCCCGTCGGGCAAGAAGCGCAAGACGGTCGCGGTGCGGGACGTCGAGCAGGTGATCTCGCGGATGGCCAACATCCCGACCCTGCGCGCGACGGGCTCCGACCGGGATCGCCTCGCGAACCTCGAGTCCGAACTCAAGAGCGTCGTCTTCGGTCAGGACGCTGCGATCGAGACCGTCGTGCGCGCCGTCAAGCGCGGGCGGGCGGGCCTGTCGGGAGTCGATCGCCCGGTGGGCAGCTTCCTGTTCACGGGCCCCACGGGCGTCGGCAAGACGGAACTCTCGAAGCAATTGGCCCGCTCTCTGGGCGTCCCGTTCCTGCGCTTCGACATGAGCGAGTACATGGAGAAGCACGCCGTGTCCCGCCTGATCGGCGCCCCGCCGGGTTACGTCGGCTACGACCAGGGCGGCCTGCTCGTCGAGCGCATTCGCAAGAATCCCTACACGGTCCTGTTGCTCGACGAGATCGAGAAAGCCCACCAGGATCTGTTCGACATCCTGCTGCAGGTGATGGATCGCGCGACGCTGACCGACAACCAGGGGCGCGAGGCCGACTTCCGCCACGTGACGCTGATCATGACCTCCAACGCGGGTGCTCGAGAGATGAACGTGCAGGGCATCGGTTTTGGGGCAGGGCGCGCGGGGGATGGCTCCAAGGAGATCGAGCGGCTCTTCAGCCCCGAGTTTCGCAATCGGCTGGACGAGACCGTGCGCTTTGCGCCGCTCGCGCCCGACGTGATGGGCCGGGTGGTGGACAAATTCGTGAAGGAAGTCGCCGAGCAGCTTTCAGAGCGAAAGGTCGAAATCGAGTTGACGGAGGCCGCGCGCAGTTGGTTGGCCGAAAAGGGCTACGACCCCGACTTCGGTGCGCGCCCGCTCGGGCGGGTCATCCAGGTCGAACTCAAGGATCGCATCGTCGACGACGTCCTGTTCGGCGACCTCAGCAAAGGCGGGCGCGTGCGGGTCGACCGGGATGGCGCGGAGCTGACCTTCGACATTCAGCCGCGAACCTGAGGCGCCAACGCAGCAGTCGGCGCGCAGGCAAATCGGTGAAGCCGGCCTTCGACATTCAGCCGCGAAGCTGACGCGCCAACGCAGCAGTCGGCGCGAAGGCAAATCGGTGAAGCCGGTCTTCGACATCCAGCCGCGAAGCTGACGCGCCGACTTCGAAGCGATCCGGGCAGGAGAATCCGCGAAGCGGCCGGACCACAGTCGGAACGCCGCGCGCTCGGCGACGAGCGGGAGCGCGCTCTAGCGCAGCGCAGCGGGCAACTGGAAGGTCACGCCCTCGTCGACGAGCGGCAATGAATCGATCGAGTAACCGTCGCCTGCGAGCTGCTTGAGACGCTCGACCACCGCGGTGACCAGGATCTCCGGTGCCGACGCACCGGCCGTAACACCAACACACGCCACTCCCTCGACCCATGCCGGATCGAGTTGGTCCGCGGTTTCCACGAGGTACGAGCGCGCCCCGAGTTTCTCGGCGAGTTCGACCAGGCGGTTGCTGTTGGACGACGCCGGCGCGCCCACCACGATGATGACGCTGGCTTCTTTGCAGAGTGTCTTGACCGCGTCCTGGCGATTCTGGGTCGCGTAGCAGATGTCGTCTTTGCGCGGCAGCGCAATTTGCGGAAAGCGGTCCTGCAAGGCGTCCATGACTTCCCGGGTGTCGTCGACCGAAAGCGTCGTCTGGGTGACGACACCGAGCCGGGTCGGATCCTTCACCTCGAGGGTCTGGACGTCTTCGACGGATTGGACGAGGCGCATGCGGTCTCCACCGTGCCCGAGCGTTCCTTCCACTTCGACGTGCCCCGCGTGACCGATCAGCACGATTTCCAGATTGCGCTTGATCATGCGGCCGGTTTCGACGTGGACCTTGGTGACCAGCGGGCAGGTGGCATCGACCACGTGGAGGCCGCGCTCCGCGGCCTCGGCGCGAACCGCCGGAGAGACGCCGTGCGCGCTGTAGATCAGTCGCGCACCGCGCGGAACCTCCGCGAGGTCGTCGATGAAGATCGCGCCCTTGGCGCGCAGATCGTCGACCACGTGGCGGTTGTGGACGATCTCGTGGCGCACGTAGACGGGTTTGCCGAAGCGCGCGAGCGCACTCTCGACGATTTCGATCGCGCGGTCGACGCCTGCGCAGAATCCGCGGGGACTGGCCATCAGGATACGCATCGGGCCAGATTAGCAGCATCCTTCGGGCTGAGAAGGCACCCGGTCGAGGCCTGTGGGCGTTTCGCGCTGGCGGCCCGCCCGTGGCGATTCCCTGCGCGTCGTCCGGCGCGCGGCTACAATCGTCCGTTCATTCGGCTCGCGCCCCCGAGCCATCCAGATCGGCCGCGCGGCTACCCGGAGAGACGACACGATGAGCGGATTTGGGCGATGAGTGGTGTGGCACAAACGGCGCGGCCCGCAATCGGCAAACTAGACCCGACGGAGCGCTTGCTGCAGGCCTGCCGCGGGGAACTCGTCGATCGGCCCCCGGTCTGGCTGATGCGGCAGGCCGGCCGCTACCTGCCCGAGTACCGAAAGGTGCGCGAAGGCGTGAGTTTTCTCGAGATGTGCCGCGACGTCGAGCGCGCGGTCGAGGTGTCCCTTCAACCGATCCGGCTGGTCGGAAGCGAGGCCGTGATCCTGTTTTCCGACATCTTCACGCCGATTCCCGCGATGGGTGTCGAAGTCGATTTTCGGCCCGGACCCACCATCGCGCGTCCGATCCGCTCGCTCGAACAGGTCGAGAAGCTCCGCGTACCCGATCCTCGCGAGTCGACGCCGTTCGTGTTCGAGATCCTGCGCGTGCTGCGCGCGGAACTCGCGAGCGCGAGCGTTCCGCTGCTCGGCTTCGCGGGCGCTCCGTTCACGCTCGCGGCGTACCTCGTGGAAGGGAAGGGCTCCAAGGATTTCGCGACGCTCAAGCGCATGATGTACGCGGCACCCGAGGTGCTGCGCGCGCTGCAGACTCGCCTGATCGAAATGGTCGTCGGTTACCTGAACGCCCAGATCGAGGCCGGAGCCCAGGTCGTCCAACTCTTCGATACCTGGGCGGGACTGCTCGGGCCCGCCGAGTACCGCGAGTGGGTGCTGCCGGTTCATACCGAGATCGCGGCGAGGCTCGATCGCGGCCGCGCACCGCTCATCCTCTACGTGAACAATGGCGCGCACGTGCTCGGCGAGATGCTCGAATCCGGGGCCGACGTGCTCTCGCTGGATTGGCGGGTCGACGTCGCCGACGCCGCCCGCCGCGTGGGCGACCGCGCGAGCCTCCAGGGCAACCTCGACCCCTGCGCGCTCCATCAGGGCCGCGAAGAGATCTTCGCGAGCGTCCGCCGGATCGCCGAGGCCGCTCGGCCCGCGCGCGGTCACATCCTGAATCTCGGTCACGGCTGCCTGCCCGACACACCGGTCGAAGGCGTGCGCGCGTTCACCGACGCCGCGCGTGCACTCGGCGAGGAGGGCCTCGGTGGCGCGTGACGTCTTCGGCCTCGACCTCGCGCGGATCGAAGAGATCCTGCCCCGCTACGCGATCGAGGGCCCGCGCTACACCAGCTACCCGACCGCGCCCGTCTGGAACGAGCGCTTTGGCGTCGAGGAATTCAAGGCCGAACTCGCGACCGACACCGCGCAGGCGGTTTCGCTGCCAGGCGAAGGCGACGGGCTGTCGCTCTACGTTCACGTGCCCTTCTGCCGCAGCCTCTGCCACTTCTGCGCCTGCAACCGGATCATCACCTCGAAAGCCGAGCTCCCACTGCGCTTCCTCGACAGCCTCGAGCGGGAGGTAGCCGCGGTGCGCGAGGCCTCCGGCCCGCGAACCGCCTCTCAACAGCACTGGGGCGGAGGTACGCCGACCCATCTCACGCCCGATCAGGTGACGCGCCTGTTCCGGACCGTGACGGACGCGTTTCCGATGCGCGCGGACGCCGAGATTTCGATCGAAGTCGATCCGCGGGTCACGACCGACGAGCACGTAGCGGCGCTGCGCGCGTGCGGATTCAATCGCATTTCGATGGGCGTGCAGGACATCGATCCCAAGGTCCAGGAGGCCATTCACCGGATCCAGCCCATCGAGCAGACGAGCCACCTCGTCGAAGTCTCCCGCGCGAGCGGCTTCATCGGGGTGAACTTCGATCTGATCTACGGGTTGCCCTACCAGACCGAGGCGAGCTTCGCGCGGACCCTCGACCAGGTGCTCGAACTCGCACCGGATCGCATCGCGCTCTACTCCTACGCACACGTGACCTGGATCGCCAAGCAGCAGCGCGGCTTCGAGAGCAAGGACCTGCCCGGCCCTTCGACGAAGCTGCGGATCATGCTGCTGGCGATCGAGCGCTTCATCGAATCGGGCTATCGCTTCATCGGGCTGGATCACTTTGCGAAGCCAGAAGACGAGCTTTCCAAAGCACTTGCGGATCGAACCCTGCGCAGGAACTTCATGGGGCACACCACCCAGGCCGGGGTCGATTTGATCGGATTCGGACCGAGCGCGATCAGCGAGTTGCGCGCGAGCTACGCGCAATCCCACCGAAAACTCGAGGACTGGGAGGAGGCGGTCGCCAAGCGCGGGTTCGCGACCATGCGCGGCCATCATCTGACGCGCGACGACATCGAGCGGCGCTGGGTGATCGGAAGGCTGATGTGCCACGGCGAGCTCCGGGCGGACGAATTCGAGGCCGCATTCGAGCGGCCATTTGCGAGCCGCTTTGCGGTCGAACTCCAGCAGCTCGATCCGTTCGTCGCCGATCGCCTGATCGAGCGGAAGTCCGATGGCAGCCTCCTCGTGACGCCGCTCGGTCGGCTGCTCGTTCGCAACATCGCGATGGTCTTCGACGCCTACCTCGCCGACCAACGAAAAGGTGAGAAACCCATGTTCAGCAAGACCGTCTGATGGGCGACCCCGAAGTCGGCGCGGTCGTCGCGGGAGCCGGGATCGCGGGACTCGCGGCGGCGCTCCAGCTGCAGTTGGCCGGTGAAGATGTGCTCGTGATCGATGCGTCGGACCGGCCCGGCGGCGTGATGCGGACGGACCACGTGTCGGGTTACGTGATCGAGCGCGGACCCAATACCACCCACGTCAAGGCGCCCATGCTCGAGCTTCTCCGCTCACTCGGGGCCGAGAAATCGCTGCTCGCCGCGCAACCTGCGAGCCGTTTGCGCTGGATCTACGACTCGGGTCGGCTGCAGCCTGTCCCGATGTCGCCCGTCGCGCTGCTGCGAACCCCGCTGCTCGGCGCATCGGGCAAGCTGCGATTGCTCGCCGAACCGTTCATCGGCCGGGCAAACGCGGGCGACGAGTCCGTCGCCGAGTTCTTCGGACGCCGACTCGGCAATCAGGTCGTGGAGGGTCTCGTGGGGCCGTTTCTCACGGGCGTGTACGCGGGCGACGAAAACGAACTCGGCGCCGAAGCGGTCTTTCCCTCGCTGGTCGAAATGGAGCGCAGGAGCGGATCGATCGTTGCCGGGGCGATCACCGGGCTGTTTCGCAGGCAGCCGCGTGGGTTGCGGGGCAGCCACTCGGCCGTCGAGGGGTTGGGGCCGTTCGCGCGCTCACTCGCCGGGCGGTTGGTCGAACCCGTCGCGCTCGATAACCGGGTGATCGAAGTTCGGCGCGACGGCGATCGCTGGCTGGTGCGGACGTCTGGCCCGGCTGGCGAAAGCCGCGTGCGCGCGAAGCGAGTCGTGCTCGCCGTACCCGCCGATCAGGCCGCCGAAATCCTGCGCGGAATGAGTCGGGACCTGGCCGACGAGCTCGCGGCCATCGAGTACGCGCCGATCGTCGGTGTTCCCCTCGGCGTCGACCCGAGCGCGGTGCGCGAGAAGATCGAGGGGTTCGGCTTCCTCGTGCCGCGTCGCGCGGGGATCAAACTGCTCGGTTGCCTTTACATGAGCCAGTTGTTTCCCTCGCGGGCGCCGGTCGGTCGCGAGTTGCTCCAATGTCTCATCGGCGGCATGCGCTGGCCCCAAGCCGTGGACGTGCCAGACGACGAGATCGTCAAGCAGGTGTGCGCAGATCTCGACCAGATCCTCGGGTTGCGCGAAGAGCCGCGCGTCCTCGCGGTGACGCGTTGGCGCCAGGCGATCCCACAGCCGAAGCGCGACCACGTCGCGCGGATCGCGCGGATCCGCAAAGAACTCGCGGCGTTTCCAAACATCGCCCTCGCGGGCGCCTACCTCGGCGGAATCAGCGTCTCCGACTCTCTCGACTCCGGCCTGCGCGCCGCGCGCGAAGTCTCACTCTGATCCGCCGTCTTCCCCAACCAGCCGCGTGACCCCAGCACGGAGTCACGCGACGCCGCACACTTCTCGAATCCGGCACCGCATCCAGCTTTGGCACCTGTCGTGTGCGGCGTTTTCTTTGGGGAGCGAATGGCCATTGCCTCCCGCTCCCCAGCGAACCGGATTCTTCCGCGCCAAGAAAACCACGTATCCCGAGGCCCTCTCGAACCGAATCCCCGCATGGGGGCGGAGAGGGGAGGCCATCGGGCGACATGGGGTTGGAGCCCGATGGCCTCCCCTCTCCGCCCCAGGCGACCCACCCCCGCACAAGAGTTCACCGCGAGCACGGTCGGATTCTCGGTCCGACTGCTAGGCGCCCGCTTCGCGGAGCATTCCGGCGACGGCCCGCGCCCAGTCGGGCCGCGCGTTGACGGCCGGGATCAGCTTCAGTTGGCCGCCGCAGAGACCGTGCCACTGCTCGGCGGCGCGAATCTCGATCTCCTCGAGGGTTTCGAGGCAATCCGCGGTGAATGAGGGACAAATTACCGCCAGCCGCTTGATGCCACGCGCGGCGAGATCGATCAGGATGTGATCGGTGAAGGGTTGGATCCATGGCGTGCGACCGAGCCTGGATTGAAACGCGGTCGAATGTCGCTCGGGCTCGAGCGCGAGGATTTTCGCGACGGCTCGGGTCGTCGCGAAGCACTGCGCGCGGTAGCAGTCGCGATTTGCCGCGACGATCGAAGCGCAGCAGTCGTCGCTCGCGAGACAGTGCGCGCCGCTTCGATCGCTCGCGCGCACGTGGCGCTCGGGAAGGCCGTGATAGCTGAACAGGACGAAATCCGCCGCGAACCCGCGAAGTGACTCTTCGGCGGCGTTGGCGACCGACCGCGTGAAATCGGACGCCCCGTAGAACGCGGGGATCGTCGCGAGAGCGGGTTCGAAGTCGCTGCCCCGCATTTCTTCCGCGAGCTTGGCGAGCGCGGAACCGGTCGCCGCATCCGAGTACTGGGGAAACAGCGGCAGCACCACGAGCCGCGAGACCCCGGCATCTCGAAGTCGCGCGAGTGCCGAAGCGATCGTCGGTTGGCCGTAGCGCATGCCCAATTCGACCGCCCACGACGGACCGAGTTCTCTGGCGACGCGCTCTGCGAGCGCGCGGCCGTGGGTCAACAGCGGAGAGCCGTCGGCTGTCCAGATCTTCGCGTACGCGGCGGCGGACTTCTTCGGTCGAAACGGCAAGATGACGAGGTTGAGCAGCAGCCAACGCCCGAGCGCGGGAATGTCGATGACGCGCGGGTCGCTCAAGAACTCTCGCAGATAGCGCCGCACGTCGGGTACGGCCGGAGAGTCCGGCGTACCGAGGTTCAGGAGCAGTGCGCCGGTTCGCGGATCGGCCATCGGAGTGCCGACGATACCGCAGCTCGGCTGCGCGGCACGGGCGGATGTTCCGCGGAGGTCAGCGCCGGATCGAGGGTGGCGCTATAGTCGGTTGCTGCGCGCGCAGGGTTGTCGGGCGCGCGCTGGATCCACTCACCGGATCGGGCGGAACGAGAGGATTGAGAGGATTGGATGGACCGCACGCAAGCCCGCAAGCCGCGCCAGGTCATCGCGCCCACCTCGGCCCAGCGCGAGAAGGTCAGCCAGCTCTCCGCGCGAGCGGTCGAGTTCCTGCGCCAGGGCGGCGACTCTTTCCTCGCGACCCGCGCCGATGCGGTGATGAATTGGAGTCGCAAGTATTCGATGTTCCTTTATCCGTTCGTGACGGCCTGTTGTGGGATGGAGTTCATGTCGGTCGCGGGGCCGCGCTACGACCTCGATCGCTTCGGTTGCGCGCTGCCGCGTTTTTCACCCCGCCAAGCCGACCTGCTGATGGTGGTCGGCACGATCACCCACCGCCAGGCGCCGATCCTCAAGAAGGTCTACGACCAGATGGCCGAGCCGAAATGGGTGATGGCCTTCGGAGCCTGCACGTGTTCGGGGGGCCCGTACAACAACTACGCGACCGTCCAGGGGATCGACACCATCATTCCGGTCGACATCTACATCCCCGGCTGTCCGCCGCGACCCGAGGCCGTGATGGAGGGTCTGATGAAGCTTCAGGCCCGCATCCAGGCCGAGAAGGTTCCCGCCGACGGCCGACATCGGGAAACCGCCGATCTCGATTTTCCCGTCATCGAGAAGCCGATCGCCTAATTGGGCGAGCGGCGGGTGCGTCCACCTCACAAGAGAATCATCTGCCGCTCGCCTTTTCGGGCGAGCGGCGGGTGCGTCCACTTCACAAGAGATCCATCTGCCGCTCGCCTTTTCGGGCGAGCGTGGGTTCGGCGGCCAGGCGAGAGATCGGATGGCCGATCGCCTCGTGGGCGAGCGGCGGGTGCGTCCACCTCACAAGAGATTCATCTGCCGCTCGCCTTTTCGGGCGATCGGGGGTTCTGCGGCCAGGCGAGAGATCCGATGGCCGATCGCCTCGTGGGCGATCGGGGGGTGCGTCCACTTCACAAGAGATTCATCTGCCGCTCGTCTTTTCGGGCGATCGTGGGTTCGGCGGCCAGGCGAGAGATCGGATGGCCGATCGCCTCGTGGGCGAGCAGGGCAATTTTGATCTGGCGGTCGTCGGCGCTGGGCCCGGTGGCTACATCGCCGCGATTCGCGCCGCCCAGCTGGGCCTTCGCGTGGCCGACTGGCTCTGCCAGGGCGTTCAATCTCTGCTCAAGAAGAACCGGATCGAATTGGTGCGCGGGCGCGCGCAGCTGAGCGGCGCGACTTCGCTCGAGGTCAGCGGACCCGACGCCAGGAGCGTCGAAGCCCACGTCATCGGCGTCGGAGCGACGGAGTTGGTCGCGGAGTTGTCGCTGGCAATGCAGCTCGAGGCGACGACCGCCGAAGTCGCTCACACCGTTCACGCCCACCCAACCCTTTCCGAAGCGATCTGGGAGGCCGCATTGTCCGCGGAAGGGCGATCTCTGAGCTGTTAGGCGCGTTGCTCGCCCGAGCCCTGCGCTCGATGACCGGGAGGATGGAACGTAAATGTCGATCGTCGTGGTGCTGCCGTCGCTCGGGGAGAGTGTCGTCGAGGGGACGATTTCCCAGTGGCTCGTCAAGGAAGGGGATCGGGTCGAGCGCGATCAGCCGCTGGTCGAGGTGACGGCCGACAAGGTCGACGTCGAGATTCCGTCACCTGCCGCCGGAATCGTCATGCGGATCGTGGCCGCTGCGGGCGAGGTCGTACCGATTGGTGCCGAGTTGGCCCGCGTCGATTCCAGAGCCCACACCGTCTACGGCGATTCGGCCGCCGCGAGCCACCCAGCGGAGCTGGCTGCGCGAGCGCCTCGGACGTCGCCGCCGCGCAGAGTCCGGACTTTGCGAACTACGAAATTCAGCCAGGCGATCGCATCATCCCGATGCCTCCACTGCGCCGCCTGGTCGCGGAGCACATGGTCTATTCGAAGACCACGAGCCCCCACGTGGGAACGGTCGCGGAGATCGATCTCGCGCGCGTGGTCGCGATCCGCGAAATCAACAACGACGCGTTTCGCAAAGCCCACGGCTTCTCGCTGAATTTTCTGCCATTTCTCGTTCACGCCACGGTCCGCGCGCTGCGCGAATACCCGGCCCTGAACGCTTCGGTGCTCCAGGACGCGATCGTCGAAAAGGCGGCTCTGCACATCGGCATCGCGGTCGAGGCCGGCAAGGGTCTGGTGGTTCCGGTGGTGCGGCACGCCGACCGCCTTTCGCTGGTGGGTCTCGCCGAGGCGATCCAAGATCTCGCGAGCCGCGCCCGATCCAAGCGGCTGGCGGCCGGCGAGTTCAAGGGCGGCAGCTTCACGATCTCCAATCCCGGCCGGCACGGAAATCTCTACGGATTTGCGATCATCAACCAGCCGCAGGTCGCAATCCTGCGCATGGGCGAAATCGTCAAGCGATCGGTCGTCTGCAGCGTGGACGGCGCGGACGCCATAGCCATCCGGCCCACCATGCATCTCGCGTTGTCCTACGATCACAGAGCGGTGGACGGCGCGCCCGCAAACGCGTTTCTCCACCGCGTGCGCGAATTCCTCGAGCGTGCCGAGTTCGACCTGTAGCGCACGGGGGGATTGCTGCCGCAGACCCATCCGTCGCGCCCGGGCATTGGCGTTCGCCGTCGGATGCCGATCCGCGAGCCGCGCGTGTCGAGTGCGATCGGCGCACCGCGCGCGTCGGATGCGTTCGGCGAGTCGCGCGTGTCGGGCTGCGATCGACGGCAAGTCGCGCGTCTCGGGCGGCGATCGACGAACTTGGAGGCAGGCCGATGGCGAGCGAGCTCGGGATCGAGTGGCTCGGGACGGTTCCCTACCGCGAGGCGCTCGAACTCCAGGAAAAATGCGTCGAAGCCCGGCGTGCGGGGGCCGCAGCCGACAAGCTTCTGCTGCTCGAGCATCCGCCCGTGATCACGCTCGGCCGGGGCGCCCGGTCGGACACCCTGCGCGCGGGCTCCGCGGAGTTGGCGCTTCGGGGGATCGAGGTGCACCGCGTTTCCCGTGGCGGAGACATCACCTACCACGCGCCCGGACAATTGGTCGGCTATCTGATCCTCGACCTCGCCGCTCGCGGCGAGCGCGACGTCCACGCGTTCTTGCGCCGTATCGAGGGCGCGCTCGCAGACGCCCTTGAGGATCTGGGCGTGGCGACATGCGCGCTCTCCGGTTATACGGGCCTCTTCGTGCAACCCGGCGAGCGCCCATTCGCAGCGGTGCGCCCGCGCAAGATCGCCTCGATCGGTATCGGCGTTCGCGGTTGGGTGACCTACCACGGCTTCGCGCTGAATGTCGATCCCGACCTCAGCGGCTTCGATGCAATCGTTCCGTGCGGCCTCGACTTCGTCGAAATGACGTCCGTCGCGCGCGAGTTGGCGGCTGCGGCGCCCGCAGACCTCGGCGCCCGGGCGCGCGCCGCGGTCGCTGCGGCGTGCGCCAATCGATGGCCCTGACTGAAGGCTGATTTCGGCGCGTTCCGGGTGGGCCCGGCTGCCATTTCGCCTATATTTGCCGGTCATGCCCGGCCAGGTGATCCAAGTCAAACGCCGCGAGAAACTCGGGATCCTCGAGCGGCTCTACGTCCCGATGATCGTACAGGGGCTGGCGGTGACGTCGAGGCACTTTTTCCGGAACCTGCGCGGTTTCATCACCGGGAAGAACCGGCAGGACTTCGTCATCCAGTACCCCGATGAGCGGGTCGATTACCCCGACGCTTTTCGGGGTATGCCGGTACTCGTGCAGCTCGACAATGGCCAACCTCGTTGCGTCGCCTGCGGTCTCTGTGAGTTCGCCTGCCCGACGGATTGCATCAGCATCGTGCCCGGTGAGCTCGAAGGCGCGCGAATCGAGCGCTATCCCGAGGCCTTCGACATCGACATGTCGCGCTGCATGTTCTGTGGCCTCTGCGAGGAAGCCTGCCCCGAAGAGGCGATCGTGATGAGCCGCGAAGTCGAGATCTCGTCCTATGACCGTCAGTCGCTCAATTTCGAAAAAGAGCAGCTGCTCGTGCCCGAGCACCTGCTGAAGCGGCGCCTCGACTTCCTGCGCGGCGAATACGACCGCACGCACGCAGCCGGGGAGAAGCGCAGCTGATGGAAGATTTTGGATCATCGGCGCTCCGAAAGCTGATCGACGAGTTTCCCGACGCCGTGCAGAAGACCCACGCCGATCACGGCGATGCAACCGCCCTGGTCGACCCCGAGCGCATCGAGGCCGTGATGCGCTTTCTGCGCGAAGAGGCCGACTTCGACATGTTGATGGACGTCACCGCCGTCGACTACCTCGGTCAGGTTCCGCGCTTCGAAGTGGTCTATCACCTCTACGCTACCGGGGCGAACCAGCGGCTGCGCATCAAGGCACGCGTCGCCGAAGGCGCGGCCGAGATCGCCAGCGTGGTTTCGCTCTATGCGTCTGCCAACTGGATGGAGCGCGAGGTGTTCGACCTCTACGGCATCCGCTTCGACGGGCATCCCGACTTGCGCCGGATCCTGCTCTACGACGAATTCGAGGGGCACCCGCTGCGCAAGGACTACCCCAAGGAGCGGCGTCAACCGCTGGTCGGGCCGAGGAACTGATCGATGAGCGCGAATCTGCCGACATTCCCCGACTCGCCCGCGTCGCTCGACGACGATTTCGGGCGCGACCTTCACACCGAGCACCAGGTGCTCAACATGGGGCCGTCGCATCCGGCGACCCACGGCACCGTCAAATTCCTGATCGAGCTCGACGGCGAAACGATCATCAACCTCGACGTCCAGGTTGGCTACCTGCACCGCGGTTTCGAGAAGGAGTGCGAGAGCGGCACCTGGTATCAGGCGATACCCTACACCGATCGGTTGAACTACAACTCGGCGGTGCTCGCGAACATCGGCTACTGCATGGCGGTCGAGAAGCTCCTCGGGATCGAGACCCCGGAGCACTGCCAGTGGCTGCGCGTGCTGTCGGGGGAACTCTCACGCATCGCCGATCACCTCACGCGCTGCGGGGCGGCCTGCCTCGAACTCGCGGCGATGACGCCGTTCCTCTACGGCATCGAGGCGCGAGAACTCGTCTGGGATCTGCTCGAGATGCTCTGCGGCGCGCGGGTGACGTCGAATTACGTCCGGATCGGCGGCGTCAAGCACGACATGCCGAGGGACTTCGCGCCGACGGCGAAGGACTTCATTCCGCGCATCCGCAAGTTGCTCGCCGACTTCGACAAGGTCATCACCAGCAATCGCATCTTCGTGGATCGACTCAAGGATACGGGCGTCATCTCGAAGGAGGATTGCATCCGCTATGCGGTGACCGGTCCGATCCTGCGCTCTGCGGGCGTGGGCCTCGACGTGCGCAAGACCGACCCCTACCTCGTGTACGACCAGCTCGACTTCGACATCCCGGTCGGCGAGGTCGGCGACAATTACGACCGCTATCTCGTCTGCGTGGAAGAGATGAACCAGAGCCTGCGGATCGTCGAGCAGTGCCTCACGCAGCTGAAGAAGATGGGCCCCGGGCCCGTCAACGTCGCAGATCCGCGCGTGAGCTGGCCCGCGAAGGGCAAGGTCTTCAACCGCATGGAAGAGCTCATCCAGCAGTTCAAGTCGGTCACCGAGGGCCCGTTGGTGCCCGAAGGGGAGGGCTACTTCGCGGGCACCAACGGG
>Ga0326597_10001970_pt1 | contig 31562 bp, 32 predicted proteins | sample RVTome_12_FD_203789 | JGI IMG/M metagenome (GOLD analysis project Ga0326597, IMG submission 203789) | Soil microbial communities from uranium-contaminated site in the Upper Colorado River Basin, Wyoming, United States - RVT100D185 | ecosystem: Environmental > Terrestrial > Soil > Contaminated >...
CATCATGTTCAACAGCATTTTGTAGAGCAAACTTTCTGATTTCTTTTTTTACATCATCATCCAAGTTACAAACTCCTATGTAATTGCTATTGACTTGGGCTTTTTTATATTGATTGAACCTGTATCATTAGTTAAACCTGAAAAACTCTTAATTTTGAGGAGATTAGAACTTTTGTTATACGATTATGGGATGGTTTTTTTGCCTGTTCTGTTTGAATTCCTAAGAATTAAGAATTTTTAGATTTGCTTAAACTCCAATTATTCCATTTTCTATAAGATACTGCAATCCATTTGCAAAGTCTTTATCGGAAATTTGTCCTTTGGACCACCAATCTGCATTGTTACGAACCCAATCAGGAATAACAGCATCTTCTGAGACTTGACCACTTTTTGTTGAAGGAATTATGATCATACCCTCTTGTATCATAAATTCAATTCCTGTTGCAAAGTCTTTATCGGAAATTTGTCCTTTGGACCACCAATCTGCATTGTTACGAACCCAATCAGGAATTATGACGTTATCAGAATTTGCACTAACATTTTCTTCCGAATGTAGTAGGTGAAATGAATTAATCGTACCTTGGATTGAACTTGCAAATTTTGGGTATTCACTTGAATCGGTAATGGAGTCTAAACTCCAAACATTGTTTCCAATTGGGATATCCGTTAGCACTCTTGTAGTTTCATAACTTGTTTGACTTGGATAGGTTTCAGTATATGATTCGACTACTTGATATGATTGTATTCCGTTGATTTGAATGATTTTAGAATCGATTATTGAATGATTCTTACAAGTAAAACCATCAGTATCAAAAGACGACATTTTACAGTCTTCTTTTAATATATCAACAAGTGCATCTAAGTAATTCGTACCTTGATTTTCACTCGCCAACTTATCATTTTCAATGAATTTTACTTCAAAACGTGAGACCCAATCCTCTGATTCATCATATAAGGTCAAAACATAGTACATTATATCATACACTCCTGGGTTTGTATCAGGTTCTAAATTCGAACCCATGTCCCATCCTGGTGGATATTTTATTGAGTAACCTAATTCATAGTCTATATTTTCTGAAAAGCCTTCAGTATTGATTTCAACAATTGCTTGTTTTGGTTCAGGTTTAGTGTTTACTGCATTTGCAGATTCAGGTTCATCTACTATATCTGACAAAAATCCATCTTCTCCATAGAGCGATACAACCGTTTCGACATCTAGTGGAGTTATCTGATTGAGTTTTTTATTTTCGTTTGAGAAAATTACCATAATAGATGGTGGATTGGAATAACCTTTGGACCAATTTTCATTGATGCGGTCATCAAGGGACTCGTAATGACCTAGTCCTAATGCATGACCAAACTCGTGTCTAACAACTGTGCCAACTTGTTCTGTTGTAATTGGTTTGTCAGAGTAACAAAGATCGTAGTAAGTGTACATGTAGTTTGCATCAGATTCCTTTCTGACACAAGTAGTAATACCCAAATAATAGATTGTAATCGGTGTTGGGAACTCACCAACTTGGGTAACTCCTATTGTTTTGTACATGTCTTCTTCATTAGTTGGAATCCTTTCAAATCGAATTATAACATCGCATTTTGAAAAATCAAAGGCATCTTTTTTATCTAATGTGACAAGTGTATACTCTATATCCCAAATGTATTGATCTTTTGGGTAGCGCTCTGTTGCCTGCATCTTACCTTTCCAATCTAATACTGCATTACCCGTCTCTTTTAACATCATCTCAATTTTAGAAGGGTCTATTGTTGAATCATCAAACTCTTCTGTACAAACAAGTGGAGTGTCATAAATCTGCCTTCCAAAGATTTCAAATTCTTCAGTAGCATCTGAGAATGCTTGGTTTAGATTAGATACAATTACGATTAAGGAAAAAACTAGAATCCCACAAACTAAGATTTTCTTCAGATGTTTTCTAGATTAAACTAAGAATTAAGAATTTTCAGATTGTAAAGTGTTTTAGTAAACATTGGCTTAATTACATTGATGGAATTGCTAATCGGTTGTACTATGCATAGGTAGGCAAAAATTATACTACTTTGATTCAATTTTAGTGAAAAATAGTTTTGATTTAATATTTGAAGAATCCGAAGACCTTTACAAATTAACGAGAAAAACGGTAGATGAGCACATAGATTTTTACAAAAAGAAAGAATCTCTGTCTGAAAAAGACTTGTTCGCTATTTGGAGGAAACTGTCTCAACAGGCAGAGCATTTTGATGAAAAGGATTGGACCGAAAATTGGTATAATTGGCACAAGAATTTTCATGCCTTTGAAAAACATAAATTAGAAGCCAAATTCCTTATCCAGAATTATCTTACGGATGTTCTTGAAGAATTGATAAGTAGGTTGATTCAAAACTTTGAAAAATATGTTAAGATTACAGATGAACCGAAAAAATCACCCCAAATGCTAGATGCCAACCTTTCCAATTTTATAATTACAGAAATTAAACGACGTATTAAACAAGAATTTGCAAATCAAAAGCATAAAACAAAGAAAGCTTGAATTTTGTATTGGGTTTAGAGGGATCTAGTACGTAGTTTGGTCTTATTTTGGATCCAGAGTTTCTATAATTGTTGATAGAGTATTGACTCGGAATAAACTTGAAATTATTCAAACTGTATTTATTATAGCTAAATCCCTAGATGTTATATTTTAAAAACTTTATTTTTTGATTTTACTTTTTTACAAGTTTCATAAAAGTGATCGAGCCTTTGATCAAAGAAACAAAAAAATTTCACCAGAATATAGAAACCTTTTTAGTGTTATATTACAACGATAAGCAAGATGAGTCAAGGGTCTTCCAATCCAAAAGTAACCTTCTACATTGGAACGCACCACAAAGATTTTAGAAAAAAATTGAAGAATCATCTCAGTAATCTAGATAAAATGAACATAGATTACGTAATTTTTGAAAGAGATGATAAACTGTTGCCCACATTGTGTACTAATGGAGAATGTGTTGCAGGATTACACAATATTAAAAAAAGTTTAACTGGTTTGTATTCTATTTAGGTGACCAAAAGATTGAGCGATTTTCGGATCGTTTTAATCTTTATTCCACCCATACGGCGTTCTTCTTTTAAACAATTTTTTGAACAAAATGCATCTTTTGCACAGATTCTCGATCTTGATACAATGCTCTGTAACAAATTCAATGTAGATACAATACAAGATGCTATTGCTAATCACAGTAGAAAAACACTCCAGGAAAAATGGAATGATACGCTTAAGCTAGCATTTGATATGATGAAGCAAGATGACAAAAAGATCAAAATAGTACTTAGTCATCCAGTTTATTATAAAATTGTAACAAGAGAATTTTTTTCTGTGTTCAATTCAGCAGATTTTACTTCCCTTACTAAAGATGATAATAGCAAAATTAGTCATGTAATACATATAATAGATGACGTATACGATGTTTTTGCTCGATTACAAGAACCAAAGGAGCTCTTTGGTGATGTGGCAATTTCTGAATTTATGGAAAATTATGTTAAATCTTTTCATTTGAAATTCAAAGATCTGCAAAAAAATACCAAAGCTTATGTATCATGGATTCAAAATTGTATAAACTCAATACTAATTTGGAGATCACAGGAATTATTATTTACTCAAAATGTTGCAACTCAATTTAACTGTAAATTTTTACTGTGGGCTATAAAACAAGATCCTTCTGTGTTATTAGATTGGATACAAACTGATGTGGATGTATTCTATATTTCTCATCCAATTTCAGAACCAAGACGACTTCAAAAAAAACGTAACAATTGGCCAACGATGGTAGAATATCTTAACAATTTTCAATTTGAATTAAGAAAGAAAAAAGTTTACACTGTGATGCCAACAGCTATCGATGAATATAGATTTGATAAAAACAACAAGGGATTTACAGGAGATCTTACATCTAGATGGCCAATTCCAAAGAATGTAAAAAAACAATTCCAAGGAAACAAAATTATTCCTCCTAATTCTGACTGGAAAAATTTACTTGCACCAGTAAAGCTTACTTTTGGAAGTAATCTTTATTCAATAACAAATCGAACAAAGACAACTACCAATTTAATTCATGATTATGCTAATGCCGCTTTTAATTCCATTGAAATGCAAATAACACAATCACTTGCCAACAGAGATCACACGTTAGTTTGGCATACTAACGGTGTAATAGTAATTGAACCTTATGATCCTGAAAATGGGAAATTACATGGTGGTGTAAACAAAGAGCTTGATTATCTTAGAGGCGTGAATGATTCTATAGAAAAAGAAACTCAACCAGGTAAACCTCCTCAATATAGAAAACTATGCGCAATTTTTTTAGATGACACGTTTACACAAATAATTGATCATGAAGATTTCCAAGATCAATATATTTCAAGACTAGTAGACCTAGTATCAAAAAAGGAATCTATTGCAAAAGCAATAGTTCAGTTTCTTATAGATAAGTATGGTAAGTTGAATTTAGGTTCCACAAGTTTAGGAGGGAGAATTAGTTCAACTCAACAAACAAACCTAATGACAAATATGCCAACACATCAACAAGATGCTATTCTTGACGTGTTTCTATTAAAGGCTCTAGCCATGAGTAAAAAAACGGACAGCATTGGAATTATTATTATACCTAAAATATCTTCTCTTACAAGTATCCCTACAATTAATGTAATAGAAAGTTTTTTGGTTCAAGGAAAAAGCTTACAGTGGGAAACTAAAATTTTAAGCTATGTTAAAAAATCGTCATACTTTAAGAAATTTACCTTCTATTATTAACACAATAGATTAATCTAAACTCCGAATCTTAACATCATCAATATTACAGGAAAATAGAAAATCATTCAAAACTCTAATGTAAATTAGACAAAAGATAGCGATCAAATAGTCTACAAAGAATTAGATCTAGTTAATTTTGTGTTAGCTATAATGGCTACCTGTTGAATTAGGCACGTTGATAATAATGGATAATACAATACCCACTATGGCTTTAGAAACTGATGGCGAAGATTCTAATGGAAATCTTTCTACATACGCATTAAAAACAAACATTCGGGGAATTGATGTCATATTTCCTACAATTTCTCCACAAAAAACAGAATTATTTCGTGCTCGAAAAAGAGGCATTGAGATTAATTCGCCATTTGCTACGTTTGTTCAACATGTTTCTGATTTAGATGACTACATGGAAAATTATGAAATATATCAATCTGATTATGAAGAATTTGCAAGAACATACCAGAACAAGATTGTAAACTATTCATTTGATTTACACCCACATAAAAAAACAACAAAAAAAGTTGTCAAAATATTACGTAAGATCCAAATTAATGCAGAATCTCCATTCCATTTCGAATACGAATTCGATATTGAACAAAATGAAGATTCTCTCATCAAACAACTTGATGATGCTAAAACATGGCTCACAGAACAGAATTCCAATAAAAAACTGGTTCCTGTAATCGACATGAAGATTCAAAAAGAAGGTTTGTTTTTAAGAAAATTAGAAAAAATTTCAAGAGATTATGATCGAATTAATGTTGTCTATAGAAGTCCAAATCTAGCACAAGCTAATTGGGCTGATTTGAAAGCATTTTTGAAAGATAACAAAATTTGGTGCCATATGGATTGTGTTTTAAATCGTTATAACAATGAGAGGATAGCTCATCGTGTAAGGTTGTATGCCATTGGAGTATTATCATCCTCAGTAGGTTATCCATTTGGAGGTAGTAATTCCTTTAAAAAGAAGAACAGAATTAAAAAATTTAATACAACCTCTACAACTTATGACAAGATTGATCCACCTTACTTACCTACTTTTGCAGAAAGGCAAGATAGAATTTGGATTGATTCATTAAATGATGAAATTTTAGAATTACAAAACATGCGAGAATATGTAAAACAAAAAACCTTTTACACCAATTATCTTCCTTCAAACGGCGGTTCTAACTATCTAGCGTTTAGTGAAGGGATCTAACTTAAAGACATGTTTTATATGATTATGAAATTTGTTAGTCCTAGCTTTTTCTAATTTTGAACAATGAGTTTCTTGTATTTTAGTACCATCAATAATTCTATAATTGTCAACTCTATAGCAATTGAGTTTTTTCTGAGTTTCTAAAGTACATTTTGTACAGATTTTTTTTCTGTATTGCCAGTTGTATTCAATAGCTTGGCGACCTAGCCAATTCCATACTTCATCATAATCTTGAACTCTGTCTTGAAAAGAATTGCAAACTTTTGATAGGTTTGTATTTGGACTTGATGACCCTTCACCATTCAAGATCCGGTAGGTTGGAAATGGTAGGATCTAAAGGTTTCGGTTGTAATAACATGAATCAACACTCAAACATTCAAAGAATATACGAGATCAAACTACGTATCGAATTTCATTATATTCGATATTTAGAAATTATAATTTCCCTTTAATTACGCTATAATTTTTGTTAATAACTAACCATCTACTACACAAATTCTATGCCTACTTTGATTACCTTTTTGAGGCTAAAAATGGGATTTTTTATTCTTATTTTCTATTAGTTCAATGATTTTATCAATACTGATTGGAATATAGTTTATCAATTCCACACAAACATTAACTGTTTTTTTCTCCCAATTAACCAAAGGAAATGTTTGCAGACTGTTATTGTGTTTGTCCCCATGGATAATCCACCCCTTCCATCTAATGGGTAGTTCCTCTGGATCATGGGTTAGTAAAAACTCATAGCCTTTGTAAGCTATTTTTTCATGTGTCTTGGTATTCCTTGTGTCTCTATCATGATTTCCTCGGATAAACTCTATATTTCCATTTAGCTTTCTCAACCAGTAATTTGATCTTGTACGACTATGATATGCTAAATCTCCCAAAAAATACACTCTATCATCTTTGCCTATAGTATAGTTCCAGTTATCAAGGATAATCCTGTTCATTTCTTGTACATCTGTAAAAGGACGTGCACAATATCCAATGATATTTGAATGATCAAAATGAGTATCAGATATGAACCATGTTTGATTTGAATTTTTTACCGTAGTTGGAATTACTTCAATTCCTCTCTTGTGTCTAAAAGATGACAAGGTTCTTTTTTTGTCCTTTGGTGAAAGTGCGTCTCTTCTGGTTAGAACTTCATTGGTAAATTTATCATACTCATATACGATTTTACCTGATCTTAAAATTGGTATTCTGACCACTTCACTAGGAAAAAATAATGGTTTTCGTGTATGGCTGATTTTTTCAGTTGTTTGTGTGAATAAACTTCCAAATTTTTCTAGTTTACTTTTTTTATTGTGTATAATTTTATCAATTTTTTTTGCTTTTTTCTCATGAACACTGGTGGCAATAGTTGTATGATACCAAAAGTTATCTTTAGTGGCTTTATTGAAATCTTGAACTTTGGGATTTTCTACAATTACCCCTTTGATATTATCGTATAACTCCCTACGAAATTCTTTGAGTTGCTCACTAGGGGTAATTTTAAAAGTAAACACATGACCTTTCTCAGTTTCCTTAAAGTCCCACCCATCATACACAAAACTTAGATTTTCATATTTTGTTGCTGTTTGTTTTATCAATTCAGCTAGTTTGTAATTAGAAATTTTTGGATAAAAATTATAAATCAATGTTAAATGTGGGATTTTTTGTGATTTTTTTAAATGAAAGTCTTTTTTTAATGAGGCCATTTTTTGTTTTAATTTTAGCTTCTCAATAAAAGGCCTGATCTCAATCAGATAATCAAAAGTCATTTCAATATTTTCTAAGATCTTGTTTTGAGGTATTATAGTTTAAAAAAAATCTAGTTACACTTGAAATTCTCTATTGCTGCAAGTTGTTTTTGCAAGTCATTATACATCTGCATCCCTTTTTGATATTCAGCTTCTGATTGTGCAATTTGTGGTAATTTCTCATACTCTGCTACATCTCTGAGATATTTCTCATTCATACGATCCAGTTGTGCAAATTGTTCATCTGAACACTTGCCTAATTCTTTATGCCAAGCTTGTCCTTGTGCAGCTGTTGAACAACCACTTCCAAACAAATCATTGTTTAATCCTAAAAATGCACACACACTTTTTTCGCAAGCTACTGCACCAGCTGTGTGATCTGAATAAAGTAAATTGTATCTATGGCCTTGGCTTCCCATCCATCCATTAATTGCAGCTTTTTCACTAGAATATCCTGAACCGAGGTTTTCAGCAACATACTCATTAGATCTTAAGCCATAATCTTTTTTCATACTGTCTGGGCAAGTTCCTGTTATTGGATTAGTATGATCAAAGTAATCATATTCTATTGTATCTCTTACTCTTGCTATAGCTAAATCATATACTCTAGCATCAAAAGATATTTTGTTTCTACCTACATCAACTCGTAATTCATTAATGTAATCTATTGCAGCCTTTGATTCATCTATACTAGTTGGTTTTGATTCAAAAAATTCTGGAATTTCAGCGATTAAAGGTGGAGCATCGGGAACTTGGATGTTTTCTATAGTTTCGGATATTTTTGGTAATTCATCTTGTATTCTTTCGGATGCTTTATCAATTCCCTCCATAGCTTTGTCCATCATTTCTATTGCCAATGGGGATGCAAGGAAGTTTTGATATGCATAAATTCCAATTACTGAAGCCACAATTACCACTCCAATAATGATTCCAGCCCTTTTTGATTGAGATTTTCGGATTTTTCCTCGTTCTTGTTTTCCTTTACACGAACCACATATTCCATGTATAGTATCACGATATTGACCGCATATTTTACAGGGTCTCAATGATTAGTTTTAGAATACTTTGAATTAAGAATTTTCAAATAGTCTATTCCAATTCTTTGCCCACTTGCGTATCAGTGTTGCAGCAATTATTAGATGTGCCACTAGTGTTAAACCTAAACCCCAAGGAAAAGGCATGAGGAATTGTAGTACAATACCTATTCCAAAAAATATACCAAAACCCAATGCAAGTTTTCTAATCTTTCCTAAAGCCCAAATCCAAACAAATGGAATTAATGATGAAATCCATATTGTTCTAGGATTTACTTTTTCTGGTTTTCCAAATACTTTATCAGATATGCCCAATTAGTTTCTAAGATTATACTAGGAATTAAGAATTTTCAGAATAGAAAAAAAGATTTAAGAAATTGATAAATTACATGGGTTTGTATCAACATAAGATGTTAAGATCCGGTTTTTTAAAAGACGTCCATACTTTGAGTAAGGAAAAAAGAACTATTCATCTTCCAAGTTTGCCCCCATTGAAACTCAATAGATTCTATCAAAATAACTTAAACAGACCGATTCTTAGTTCATTATGGATTCAACAATCTACAAAAAAAGACAAGGTAATAGTATTAGATGAAATTAAACTTGGTAAAAAAAGAACCGAACTTCGATTAAGATACCACATAATAGGTGACAAGCCCAGAATGAAAGGAAAATGGACTTTTGGTCAGTTTGCCACCTTAATTCCTCAGAATGATTTTAGAAAGTTAATTTCATTAGCAAAAAAATACGATATGATATGAAAAAGAATTTTTAGGATTAACTGAAAAACTTTATTTCAATCTGCATCAAAGAATAATTAATTGTCAGATATTGAATTTTTGATTGATGAGAATGTTTTAGGACTTGACAGATATTTAGATACATTTGATATTAAATATAGAAAAGTAGGTGACAAAGATTGTCCAAAATTAGGTTCAGATGATCCAGCAGTAGCTAAATTTGCTCATAAAGAAAAGCTTGTAGTTGTAACCAATGATGAAAATCTACAAAAACAATGTGATCTATTTGACGTCGAATGTGTTTTTATGGATTTGAGAGATTTTGCTAGAAAAATTAAACAATACGCAGAATCTCATTAATCAATTAAATTATAGAGTGGCTTTTTTGTCTGTTCTGATTGATTTCCTAAAAATTAATTTCTCTGTATTCCAAACCATCCTGAACCAACAATAACTTTAGGTTTTCAGGTATCTTCGGTGAAACAAGAATAAATCTAGAATCGGTTCTTCCAGTTTTTTGTTCATAATCTGTCTTGTAGCCTTGAATTTGCCTTTTTACAGTTATTGAAGCTGCAGGATATTTCAGTTCTAGACCCACGGCCTTTCCTGAAGAATCCCTACAAATGAAATCTATTTTCTCACCTGTAGGCAATTCGTATTGTTCTTGTTCTAAAAGCAAACCTGCTTCAATCAAATTTAGATTATCTAGTATGTATTTTTGGTATTCTTTTTCTTTTTTTACTGTTCCTTCTAGTCTTTTTTGTAACCAATCAGGATTATCAGTGTAGCTAAAAAGCCATTCAAAATCTGGTAGAAGATAATATGCTTGAACTTTTTTTGATTCCACCATTCCACGTTCAACCATTTTTTTGAGAAACTTTGGAAAAGCAGATATTGGTATTCCCTCTGCGACAAGTTGTGCTTCTTCTGCTTCAGGAGCTAGTCCACCTCTTAAAAGTTTGATCAGTTTACATTGCCAGTTTAGTGTTTTTATTTGTGAGGGATCAAAGATTGATGACAATATATCCATTCTTTCAGCTATTTCATCTGCACCAAGCATCTTTTCGATTCGTTGTCTTAGATTGTCAAATTCCTCTCGGGTGACACTATTCTGAGTCATGTGACTATTTGCAAACTCAACAACTTTCTCAGTTGCGGTCGTGATCATTTGTTCTCTAGTTTTGTTAAGATCCTCGGTGGTTCCTAGTCTGAATTTATTTATTTCTTCATCAAGAGTAGTCTTTAAAGTTGTAAAGTCATCACAGATTCTTTTAACATTTTCTTGCAGAACTGTAACTTCATTTGTATGTGGCAGTTCAACTTTTAATTTAGTTAAATCTGAGGAAACCACTTGTAGATCTGTTTGGATTCGTGAAACATCATACTGAATTTTTGGATCTATTGTTAAAGTTGCAATCTTTTCTTTAATTGAACCAATACTTTTTCTTTGAATTACAAAAAATATAACACATATAATTATGGCAACTATGATAGCAGATACAACGCTTGTTCCTTCAATTTGCAGAAACAGATTATTAAGCAATCAAATAAGGAATAGAATCCAATTAGATATATTTTCGTATTCTTAAACGTCTTAAATTTGCAAATTTTCGACTCTATCGTTATATTGTCGAAAAATATTTCTTAATTATTGCAGATTCAACTTAACAAGGAACAGCAAGAAGCAGTAACTCATTCTGGCACTCCTTTGTTAGTAGCAGCAGGTCCTGGAAGTGGGAAAACTAGAGTAATTGTGGAAAGAATCATTCATTTACTAAATAACGGATTAAAGCCGTCTGAAATTTTATGTTTAACATTTTCTGAAAAAGCAGCTCAAGAAATGAAAGAAAGACTAGAAAAAATCATTGATGTAACTGATATGCAGATTAGTACATTTCATTCTTTTTGCCATGATGTATTAGGTGATAATGTACTTGATTCTGGAATTGGCATTGGTTCTGGTGTAATGACTCGTTCAAGTACACTTGTTTGGGCTTTAAAAAATATTGATTCATTTGGATTTGAACACATTGAGCTTGGAAATAATGCAGTAAATGTAATTGAAGCACTAATTGACGGCATTAGTACCTTCAAAGATGAACTAATCACTCCAGATGAATTATCCGAATATCTTGATAAGAAATTCAAACAAGAAAAAAAACTTGTCCAAGACATTGAACAATATGATTATTTACAAAAACTATGTGATCTTCACAAAATCTATGTTAAACACCAAGAATATCTAAAAAAATCAAGATTAATTGATTTTGATGAAATGATTACATCTACTATAGAATTATTCAGAAAAAAACCAAACGTATTAGCTAGATATCACAATAAATTCAAACATGTTCTAGTTGATGAATTCCAAGATAACAACTATGCACAATTAGAACTGATAAAAATTCTCTCACCTTCTGGAAATGTTACTGTTGTAGGAGATGATGATCAAAGCATTTATCGATTTCAAGGTGCATTTGTTGCAAACTTTCAGCATTTTATTGAATCGTACAAAAATAAAGTAAAGATCATTGTTCTAAGACAGAACTACCGCAGCCCACAAAATATTGTGAATCTGGCATCACAACTGCTAAAAAACGTGCCTAATAGGCAGCAAAAAGAACTATTTTCATCAAATGAAGAAGGCGATAAGGTTGCCATAGTTCGTTGCAGTCATGACATGGCAGAAGTAGAATTTGTTGTAAATAAAATCAAAGACATACTTGGGAAAAAAATTAACCGACGGGATGGAACTCAAAAACCACTAACATTCAAAGACTTTACCGTTTTATCTAGGAGAAGATCAGATGGAAAAAAGTTTGCTCAAGCATTGAATGCCTATGGAATCCCTGCAACATTTGTAGGAGAAGCAAATATATTTAATTCTTCAACTGGACGGGATTTGCTAGCATATCTTGATGTTGCAAGTAATCCTACAAATTCTGGGCTGGCAATAATTCGTATTTTAAAAAATAGTGGAATCTCTGATCAAAACATTGCAAGAATAAACCAGGAAGCAAAAAAGAGAAGAAGAAGCTCAGAGACAGACTCTGATTTTGTATATGATGTTTTATTGGACTTAGATGTTCCTGAGCTAGACCAGCTAGACGAATTATTTGAAATCCAAAAACAATTTCAAACATTAACCAATTTACCTACACAAAAAACTGTTAGTGAAACAATATTTGAGATAATGATGATAGTAACTGATCTTTACAAATCAGCAACACAGACAGATACACTATCTGACAGGAAAAAGCAAACCATACTAAAAGAACTATATCATATTTCACTAGAGTTTGAATCTCAAAATAAAAACGGCACACTCTCAGAATTTATTGACTATCTAAGATTACTTGGAGAGTTTGACGTAGAACTGGAAGAAAATTCTGAAATCAGAAATGCAGTTCAGGTATCTACAATTCACCAAAGCAAAGGAAAAGAATTTCCTATGGTCTTTGTCACTGATGTTTCCCAAGGAAAACTTCCTTTGCGATACCAAGCAAAAAAGTTCTACGTCCCAAATGATTTAGCTAAAGGCTTGCTCAAAGACGAAGATGAAAAGAGCCTATCATTGCAGGAGGAGCGAAGACTCTTGTATGTGGCTATGACCCGTGCCCAAAACCAACTTTACCTAGTATTTCCTACAAAATACGCACAAAATGTACGCCAAAGCAAACCATCTGTATTCTTAGAAGAGATTGATTTTGAGAATAATCCATTGGTAAATGTAATTAATTTTTCTGGAACTACGCAAGAGACACTATTACAAGAGCAAGATAGACTAAGCATCATACAACAAGACTTGCAGGCAAAGACTACAAAATTTGTAAATCAAATGCAGTTAGAGAGTGCAATTGCAAGAATTGTTGATCTTGCTAAGGTAGAGCATTTCAAGGAACACGGAAACTTAAATGCATTTGATACAAGTGAATTGTTTTCAGTTGAAAGCAACAATGATGTAGAGTCATTACTTGTAGGAGAAAAAATTCCTCTAATTAACAAGGATACACTACGACTTTCTGCAACTAAATTTGATACTTACATTAAATGTCCCTTGCAATTCAAATTTGCCCATGTACTCGAAGTTCCAACACCACAAACAACTTACTTTAATCTAGGTCTTGCAGTGCATGCTGTAGCCGAAAGTCTTACAAAGATGGAAAAAGAAGGCACAAAACCCACAAAAGAGATTGCATTGGAACTCTTGGAAAAAAATTGGGATTCAAATGCATATCGAAACAAGAAAAAAGAAAAAGAAGACCTTGCCAAAGCAAAAGAGATGATTCAGACTTTTCTCAAATGGATCTCTGAAAATAAAAACAAAGCAATAGATGTCGAAAAAAGATTCAAGATTGAACTTGCGGGGGTTCCTGTAACTGGAAGCATTGACAGAGTAGAGCAGACACCAGATGGCAGCTATGAGGTAATTGATTTTAAGACAGGTGGAATCTATGAGACAAAAAATTCAATCAAGGAAGATACGCAGATGAATCTCTATGCCTTGGCAGTAGAACATTTGTATGGAAAGTTACCTGATAAGACATCACTATTCTATCTAAGAGAAGATAAAATACTTGAAAATCCAATAAATCTAGACAACGTGGAGAAAGTAAAATTAAACCTTGATAATGTCACAAAATCAATTCTTAATGAGGAATTTGAGGCCAAGCCACAAAAAGGTGCCTGCTATAACTGTGGATTCAAGAGCATTTGCGACTATGTGGAGTCTGATTAAATGTCTATGAAATTATCTAAGGAAAGAATTGATGTATGGATTGAGCACTTTGGAATGAGTAAATTTCAAAGCCACTGTTCTGGGCATGCCAGAGGAAGGGATTTGCTAGAGGCGGTAACTGAAATTGGTGCAAAAACACTTTATCCTGTTCATACTGAACACCCAGATTTGTACAAAAAGGTCTCAAAAAATATAGAAATAGTTAACGAATGGGAAAAATATGAGCTCTAAACTGAATAAGAAAACTGCTAAAAAATCTGAACGCATAACTGAATATTCTGACAAGCAAGCAGTCTCAGAACTAATTGAAAAAACTGAAATTCCAAAACAATTCGATTTCTACAAAATTCCCCGGAGATTTGGCACCATACCTATTGATGAATTGCCTTTGGGTTGTGATAAAGAAGAACAGTATTACAAAATCTATCCTAGAGCGTCATTACCATTTCAAAAAGCTGATAGAATCACATTTGGACATCCAAATTTAGAACCTAATAGATTGTTCTGGGGAGATAATTTGCATGTAATGCGAATGCTTCCTTCAAATTCTATTGATTTGATTTACATAGATCCTCCATTTTTTTCAGGTCGTAATTACAATATCATATTTGGTGATCAAAACGAAATAAGATCATTTACTGACATATGGGAAGGAGGTATGCTTGGTTATCTAATTTGGTTAAATGCGAGACTTTTAGAAATGAAGCGGTTATTGAAACCAACTGGTTGCATTTGTGTACACTTGGATTGGCATGCATCTCATTACGTGAAGGGCGAATTGGACAAGATATTTGGTTATGATAATTTCATAAGTGAGGTAATATGGAAAAGACGAACAGCGCATAGTGACCAGAAACAGGGATCAAAGCATTTTGGAAAGATACATGATACATTACTCTTCTATGGAAAATCTTCTGACTATGTTTGGCATCCACAATATGCACCATATTCAAAAGATTACATAACGAAAGGTTTTCCTTTCAAAGAACCAGATACTGGTAGATACTATCAGCTAAATGCTATAACAGGACCTGGTGGTGCATCAAAGGGAAATCCAAATTATGAATTTTTGGGTGTTACAAGATATTGGAGATTCAAAAAAGAAACCATGGAGAAATTATATAAAGAAGGTAAAATTGTCCAAACTAAACCTGGTAATGTGCCACGCCAAAAGAGATACTTAGATGAAATGCCCGGTGTAGAACTTCAAGATATTTGGCTAGATGTTAAACCAGTAAGTAATTCTAAGGAAGACTTTGGTTATCCTACTCAAAAACCAGAAGCTTTACTTGAAAGAATTCTTAAGGCATTTACTAATGAGGGAGATGTAGTAGCAGATTTCTTTTGTGGGGGTGGAACCACACCAGCTGTTGCACAGAGGTTAGGGCTTGGATGGGTTGCCTGTGATCAATCTAGAGTTGCTGTTGCAATTACTCAAGGTAGAATAGAATCTATGTATGAGAAACATAAGGGCATTCAAAGTACTCTTACTGGGGTGCCAGATATCTCACTAGAGTATTGGGGTACCTATGAAATCCCTTCTTTAATAGATTTATCTGAAGAGGATTTCCGAAGTTTTGTTATTTCTGCTTTTGGAGGACGAATATCTACTTCGGGGAACCATATTCATGGATATAAAAGAGATACTCCCATTTTTGTCGGTCCACCAGCTCAGAATAAGCAAATTTCTAAAGATGACGTTATTGGTTTTGCTAAGGAAATTTCAACTACTAAAGGGAAAATGAGTGGAATTATTTTAGCATGGGCGTTCGCACCCTCTGCACGAAAAGCTGCTGAAGAACTACTTGCAAAAGGAAACCCAGTAGTTCTCATCCAAATTTCATTAACTGAAATTGAATCTTCTGAATTTAGAAATCATATTTCAAAACTTCACAACGAATACGAATCATTTTTAAAATTCATTTTGCCTCCAGAAGTTCGATTTTCCTATAAACGTCTTAAACCACTCACATACGAATTTGATGTTTCTGAATCAATAGCACTCAATTCAGGTTCAAAAATTGTTAATGTACAGTGGGATTTTGATTTTTTAGGAAGATTTACTCCTACTACAGGGTTTGCTTATGGACGGGATAATAAAGGAATGCCTCTGTATAAGGTAGATTATAAGTTTAATCGAACAGGAAAAATTCCAATTGCATGTAGGGTTCAAGATGATCTAGGGGGAGAAAAAATATACAATGAGACTATTTCTATTCATTAATGCATGATTCCTTTTCACAATATGAAGAAAATTATGAACAATGGAAATTTTCTGGGTATCCTGATGTTTTGCCAGAAACAAGAGAATTCATAGATCATATTCTAAAACCAGGTAAGAAAATCAAGCTATGGGCTCACCAATCAGAAGGACTACTACGAACAATTTATGCTTATGAAATTCTAAAAAAACAAAATTTACTTCTGAATATTGTTACTGGCGGTGGTAAAACTGCCATTATTGCTGCTGCTATTTTTTGGTTAAAATCTGTTCATAATATCAATAAATTTTTGATATTTACACCAAACTTAATTGTTAGAGATCGTCTAAAATCAGATTTCGAGGATTCTAGAGTTTTTAAAAACTTTCAATTTTTTACAAAACAAAATGAAATACTACTTAATGAACTTACATTACATGTTATGGAAAGTGGAAAACAACCACAAGGTATGTTAGATTCTGGAATAGTTCTTGGAAATGTTCAACAGCTTTATTCATCACATATTACAGGAAAACGAAACCTTTCTTATATTCTAGAGAATTTAGGAGATGTAGCAATTTTTAATGATGAAGCACATAACACTCCTGCGCAAGAATATTCTAATGTTCTAAACACCTTATTACCAAAATCTCGTTTTAGATTAGATACCACTGCAACTCCTAATAGAGCAGATGGTCAAGAACCAGATTCAGAGATGATATATTATTATGATGTGTCTCGTGCTCTAGAAGATGGAATAATCAAATCTGTTGTTGTTTACGAACCAGAAGTAAAACTTCTCAAGTTAACCTACACAAATTTTGAAACTGGTGAAAAAAGAGATGTAACAGAACTTGATGCAGAATTTGCTGAGGCTGAAAAACAAGTAAAACCTTTTCAATGGATTCTTGATCCTGAGCCAATGAAAAAACAGATAGCAATTGCTCTACAAAGACATGAAGAACAAAAAATTCGTGCTAAAGGACGATTCAAACCAATTCTATTTGTTGTCACTATGAGTATTAGAGAAGGACAAATTGCACAAAAAATGCTACAAGAAAGATTTAAAATAAAAACTCTACTTGTAACAGAAAAATCTGATGAAAGTGAAAGAGATGAAGCATTAAAAATTGGTTCTTTTGACAGCAAATACGAAGCAGTAGTTAGTGTTTTAATGCTTAGAGAAGGATGGGACGTTCCTCAGGTTTCTACAATTCTCCTTTTACGAAAATTCTCTTCCCCAGTTTATGGTCAACAAGTTATTGGAAGAGGATTGCGTAAAATAATAAGAAATGAATCAGAACGTGAAATTCTAGCTGTTGTAGACCATCCACGATTGGAACATGATTGGCTTTGGAGACTTGTTGCTGTTAGTAAAATTAAACAAGATGTCACTGATGCGGACAAATTTGATGTTGATGAAGATATCCCATCTAAACCAAAGATTCAAACTTTAATACGTCCTGAAAAATTTATCAAAATTCCTGACCCTGAATATGAAGTAAATGTAGATTTTGAAAAAATTAAAGATGATATTCCTGATGATACAATTGAAGATGATTGGAAATTGATTTTGGATAAAATAAATTATGATCGGGAAGCCTGGATGATTACTAAAACTAAAATTAAAACTGTTAAAAGCAAACGCCTTAAAGATAGACGTCTAGAATTAGTAGATGGTCCTGAGACCCATGATTTTGCTATAGTAGGTAAATTACCTCGAGATGAACTTGAACATAAATTTAGGGAAGAAATATTAGATATTGCATCAGGTCTTTTACAAGAAGCGGGTTTTGGTGGAATGATGAAAGGAAAATTATACAACGTAATAATGGATCATATTAATGAAAAAATCTTTTCGGGGAGATGCTTGTCAGAAGTGGATGATCAGGACATAGAATATGTTTTGTTCATGATTCCAGAAATAAGAAAAAATTTCACTAAGCCTATTGTTGCTGGGATTTTAGGGAATTAAAATGGGTATAGACACAGGTTCGCTAGAAGATATTAAAAAAAGTCCCTATTCTCTAGAATATTATGATTCGTCATGGGAATTAGAATTCATGAAAGAATTAGAAAATGATGACTTAGTAGATAAATGGACTAAAAACCATGGGATAAGAATTCCTTATTTTACTGAGGAGAACAAGTTTAGAACTTATAATCCAGATTTTCTAGTTGAATATACTAATGGAGAAATAGAACTAGTGGAAATGAAAGGAGGTCATCTTCTTAACAATCCCACAACTAGACAAAAGATGGATTATGCAAAAAAATGGTGTAACGCGAGGAAAATAAAATATAGAATTTATTCAAAATACCAATAAGAAAAACCAAAAACAGAATCCCAGTCAAATATTCTGGTATTAGTCAGAGATGGTGTTCTCTGGGCTGTGGCAATAATGATAGGAACAGCTGCGTATAAAATTACCCGTAGATTTATCAGTGGTTTATGATCATTAGAGGTCACAAAAATCATTACAACGTTAAACTCCTTAGGGGCTACGGAGTCTCAATTAACATCAAACAAAATAAAATAATTCTAAAAAGTTACCCAAAAATGCAATACCTATTGTTTTGATGTAGGCAAAATTCTGAATGAATTAAAAATAAAATTTAAATCATCTAGAGAATATGGCGTAATGCTTTCTGGTGTGCCAGCAGTTTTCATTTGAATTTCATAAATCTTACCCTCGTAAACCCATATTGAATAAAATTGGTATTGATAAAAATCATTTATTCTAGATATGGTTTCAACATAACCCAATGTACCATTTGCAGTAATTGTTGAATTAATAATTTGAAATTCCTCCCCAGTTTTTGAATGAAGACCACTAAATTTTCTTTGGAAAAAATCATCCAATGTTGTAAAATCACTATTCGTAGCTGCTTGGACAACAATTGTGAAACTTGCTTCATTTTCAAGTTCCAATAAAGTTCCTCCAAGTACTCCAGAAGATGCTCTAATTCCAGTTTTTTCTTCTTCGAATTTTACAAGATCTTGGATTAACTTCCAACGCCAGAATGGTTTTTCAACCGTATATCCCAAGTCCAGATTTGTAAACCTAAAAAAATCCTCGCCAGTTTTAAGATTTTTAACTTCATTAGTAGTTGCAATTTTCAAGAACTTGGTTTCTCTGAAATCAATCAGACTATCTTCAGAATAAATTGGATTAAAAATCAAAAATATAACTAATGCAGTGATCGGAATTCCAAATAATAAAATGATGTTAAGTTTTGTTTTCCTAGGTTTTTTGATTACTGTACGGTGGTCTCCATCTTTCTTTTGTAACAAGAATCTAACAATAACCCAGTCAAGATAAGTTATTGCTAAAGCTGTCGCGATAACAGATAAAATTACAATAAATACGGTTTGGTGATTACTTTCAGGCACTAAAACTAAATTAGCGATTTGCGAAACTGGATATCTCCCACTTGAAACAATACTATATAGAAATTGGGAGACATACGCTAAAACGATAAAGTTTCCAATGTTAGTATCTATAATTTTAAAATCGTATTGGGAAAAAATCCTTGCAATTAATAGAATAACAGCTATGCTCGGTAGAATGACAATATAGGCAGGATAGAGAGTGATTCTTTGGTTTTCTAGAAAATCGTATGCAACAACAGAATCAAAAGCTAGAATGGCTAAAAAATATCCTATGAAAATATGCCATTCATTTTTATACGCAAACCCAAAATGTTGATAAAAAAAGTTCCTTATTTTATTTTGTTTGAATTTCTCTATTGTTTCTTCTTTAAATTCAACTCTGAACAAGAATGTAGTTGAAATAAAAATTATGGCTATTGATGATAAAACCAAAATTAAATGCGTTATTAGATTTTTGAAAATACTTTGCTGTGCTAGTTGTTTTACCACTTGGGGAACAGCATATCCATAATTCACTTTATCAGTATATCCAGTAAATACTAGTATTAGCAAAGGAAATAAAATAACACCAAAAATTGCAGTGAATAAATAAATAATCTGTTTAATTCGATAATCTATTTTTGAAATATGCAAGCTTGATATGGATTAAGTTCCACATAATGTATTAAGTTTCATACAAAGCATATGTTCCATTCAATGCGGTTAATTCCATGCAATGAAACGTAAGTGACTACATGTAAAAATTTTATCCCACTAATATATATCAAAAAAACCGATTTCAACTCACCATATTCTATACTTGCAAGCCATATCCTTTACACAAGACAAAACGAATAATTCAGAATTTCAAATTCTGTGTTTTATTCTGTAAATCTAGCGATATGTCATTTAAAATTTTATAAAACTTTCTAAGATCAATTGATAACTTTCCTAATGCGGTAACATTAGACCCTTCTATACCACATGCTAGTGTTATTCTCATCTTTCCGGGTAAAACTACAGGATATCCGATTCCCGCTATTTCCATGGATTCCATTGTTGGAGTAACGGATTTTACAGTGAATTTATCATTTGGTTCGACTGAAATACAATCCAATAATTGTTGTATTCGTGTATCTTTCTCAAATGAAAGAAAGCAATCAGACATGATTTTTAATTACAATTCCCTTTGTTGAAGAAATTTGTTCTTGCGCCAAGCTATATTCTTTAAAATAATTTACCATTATTCATTCAAAACATTTTGTATTTTATAACTATAGACTAAAGATAGTGTAAAATTCTATAACAGAATTGAAATTGATATAAAATATTTAGTAAGATGTTCCTCAATATAACGTAAATATGAAATTTGAGATTGAAAGTGGGGATATTACTAAAATCCAAATAGAACTTCTTTCACATAAATTATTTGTAGCACAATTAGCCTTGAAAGATATTCCAGAGAAAATACCTTCGGATCAAGCAAGTACAGAATATTTTTCTATGGAGACAAATATCGAAATATTTTTGTTGTTTCTAACAAGTGCTCATGATGCAATTTTTAATGAAATCAATCAAAAGTTTGGAACTGGTCTGGATAAACCAAGTTACTATAATTTAGAACCAAAACTCAAATCTTTAGATGATGAAAATGCTAGAAAAATTTCAGTATTAATAAGTAAGTATTTTAAACGTCCAAAATTGCAGATTAATAAAATAACTAAAGAACAATTTGATGAGAAAACTGCCACCAAAAGAATAGACTATGGATTATATCCATCAAAGATATTTTTTGATCGTTCGCCTGAATCAATTAATGAATTAACAAAATGGTCTTCTCAAGTACAAGTAGAGACTTTAGAATATGGTTATTATGAAAGATACTGGAATTTTGAACATAGTTCACAATGGATAGCTTCACAGCTACGTAATGAAATTGCTCATGGTTTACAAATGATTCCATTTTCATATCATGAAAACAACAAGGTTGAAAAAACAAATTTTGTTATTGAATTTACGTATAAGTTCAAAAATCAGCATGATTCATTCTGGTTTGAAGAAGGAATGCCTTTCCAATTTTTCAACAACCAGTTTGAAGATATGATAAAATTTGTGGCAGAAGTTAAAAAATTCCTACCTGAAACTGATGAATTAATTGCAGTAAAAAGACCCAGTATTGAATTTATTCGAGCTTCAAAAGAAGATGATTATAATTTTTAAGAATAATAGAAAATTCGCGCAAAATCTTCGGGCCTAATTATATCCCCCAACAATTTGTGCTCCCAACTAAATTTGAACCCTGTTCGAGCTCAAATCTTAGCAGATTTGATACTATATAGTACAAATTATTCACGTTCCGTACCCTCATAGGGATTACAGTTTTAGTTTAAATCCCTCGCAGTCGAGTTCTTGCAGGCACATTATTATCGGTAAACTTTAGCATTAGATAATTCTAACTTTGCAGACCGAATTTCCATTTTGTAGCTCATCCAGTATCTGATTTTATGGTTTACATCTCTCATAGGGAATAGTTATGATAGTTTAGTTCCTTAACAATTGTTCAATTCTCTATTTAGTATCCTCATGAATATGCTTGGCCCTGCTTCCATTTAGAATCAATTCTTCAAAAACTGATTTAATTGGTTTTAGCCTTATTTGAAACACAGGAAAGTTTTCGATATATTGAGCATTTTTTTTCAAATTGGCGATTTTTTCCCTTACTGGATAATAGGAACAGGAAGTTACAACTAAATGATCCTCGTCAGAATACTCTCTGTCAAAATAAAGATAGCATTCACCTTTCTGCCATGTGCCATCTTTTTTCCCTCTAACGGAATATCCTTGTTCTCCCTTTTTTCTTAAATAGAATCCACGATTGCCTGTTTCTTCAACTGCAACAGCATAACGCAATGGATCAACCACTCTTCTTCCTTTGTAATCCACGACATCTACAATAAACTTAAGGCTTCGCCAACGATCCCAAATCCTATTTGTTAATCCTTTGGTTTTTTTGAATGGGGGTTCATACATATTATATTAAAAACTCTGTGCTGCATTAATACCTCTTTTGTTATTTTAATCCAATGATTTCGACCAAAATAGGCTCAAAAATCTGTCGCATTTCTGTCCCTTTTACTGTCCCCGCTGTCCATTTTTTTACTCGTAAAAAATCAGGGACAAAGGACAGGGACAAAAAATACTATATTATCCCTGTGATTGTCGATTTGTCCATGTCGCTGATCCAAAAAATGTCGTTAAAATGGTCTCTATATTATTGAAACAGACATAACCGATCACGCCTGTCAGGAGAAAAATTTTTCTAAAGAAAAATACTGGGAACAACTCGTCATGGGATCATTAACGATCGGGTAATATGATCTAATCAGGTCTGTTTAACACAAAACCCTCCACGAAACTTCAAGTTTCAACTTTATGCGAGCCAATAATGAAAAAACGACAAATTGAGAAAAGGTCAAAAATTCTTAGGAGTTTGAATCTACACTTCAGTCTTGAGGAAAACCTTTCCGTCCTCTTCAGCAAAAATCACTGTTTGCCCTTCCTTGATTTTCATAAGGTCTCGAACTCCTTCTGGGATAGTAACTTGAAATCTAACAGTGACCTTGCTTGCGCCTAGTACCTTTGCCATCCAATAAGATATGTAAGATAATCAAGCATTATAGGTAGCCAAGATGTCCAAGATGCACAAGATTAATCTTATATACAATAAGCCAGTCCATTCTGCGTTTGGCTTCAAATATCAAAATTGTTTTAGTGAAATTTCATTGTTGTAGGGCAGAGGCTAAGGTAGGAAGTGTGCCTTTTTGAAATCTCTAGTAATTTTTGTTTTGATTACGGTTGTAACACTTTCGATAATTGGTGCTGGTGTGGGTCCATTTTTTGACAATGTGGAAAAAGGAGCAGACAAGGTTTACCAAAGCAATGAGTTTCAAACAGTACTTGAAAAAGGAAAAAGAATTGCCACACAGATTTTTGACTTAAAACTCTCAGTGCTTGATAACAAGGTAAACAATGAACAGCTTGCAGCTGCACAAAGAATCCAGGAATTAACAAACAAGGGAGCTTCAATGTCAGAGCATGAATTCAATGAACTCAGAACACTTGTTGACGCGTATGAAAGGAATTGGGGATGAAGAACTAATGGAATATGATGAAAGATTCCAGTCAGAATTTTCTCTTACAGGATACAAGACAAATGACAAGACCCTCAAAGGGATTTTGGAAACTGAACGAGATCATAGTATTCCAAATAGATTATCATGGAGGCCTGCATAATGGCAAAAATAATTGCCAGCAAAGTAATCAGTGTTGGCGTACCGCTAGTAGAAGAGATTGTCAAGGAGGCATTCTAAATTGCCGACAATAGATTTCACAAACGAGGAAGTGTCAGTGCTTGCAAGATTCATGACAAGTTTTTCGACAAAAAATTTGGATATGAAAACATTTGAAAGTGCAAGAGAAAAGATACAGAATTCAGAGGGTGCTAACTAAATTGCCAACAGTTGTAACAATAACATTTGAAAATGATCAATACACTGGAAGATTTGTTGACGAACTTAGAGAAAAAATCAAATACAGTTGTACTTACAAACCTCATGATGTAGCAATTGTTATAGAAGAAAGGGAGGTGTAACTGAATGGGAAAATTAAAAAGATTACTAGGCTATAGTGCTTTCTTAGGAGACAAAAAAGAATTAGATGTTCTTCTAGGAAGAAAAGACATGTATGAGAATCAAATCAAAAAAAGATTCGGAAATTGGGAAGAATGTCAAGCATGTATGCCTGATATAGATGCAAAGATAGCAGTACTAAGAGCAAAAATTGCGAGGGAAGATAGTTGACCTACTTCGGTAACATTCCTGCATCTTCTAAATGCAAGACAGCAGACCATGATTATTTACTTACAGATAAAAAAATCAGCAAGACAGGTAAGTTGGTTCTTGTATGTCGTAAATGTGGAGATAGGATTGAAAGATGAACTCTGTAAGATGCTTAGTTTTAAGTGAAAATTGCAGGAGGTGTAACTGAATGGGATTAAAAAAACTACTAGGCTATAGTGCATTTCTAGGAAACAGACGTAGATTAGACGAACTACTTGGTCAGAAAAGAGAATACGAGTATGCAATAAAACACAAGCAGAGAGACTGGGAAGATTGCCAAAGATGTATGCCATCAATAGATAGAGAAATTGCAGAAGTTAGAGCAAAGATAGTAGAGGAAGATGCAAATTGAAAATAGGAAAAAGAATTGACGATAATTCTTAAAGGAAAAAAGCCAAACAATATTTATCGCCAACTCAATCTAAAAACTGAAAACCAACGTTTCGTTTTGAGGTTTTGTGTGTTACATATCTGATTAGAACATTACCCGATCATTAATGATCACTTGACGAGTTGTTCCCAGTATTTTTCTTTAGAAAAATTTTTCTCCTGACAGGCGTGATCGGTTATGTCTGTTTCAATAATATGGAGACTTATTTTTGGACATTAACTTGGGACAAATCAACAAAACCCCCCGAATTATATAGGATCCTGTCCATTTTGATTTGTCGGGGTATGTTTTGTTCGTAAATTTTTAGAAAAAATCGACAGGATCGACAACAACATCGACATGATTTTGAGCGTGTTGTCGACGATGATTTGTGTATCTTTCCTTATGTTGCTAATTTCAATTCTCTTCAGGGAATCGATGGTCTACATAAATTCCCTCAAGAATTAGTACTGTTCCATTACTGTTTGAACTACGAAGACCCAGATCTATTTTTACTTTAGAAGAGTAAAAGTATTGAGTTATGACCTCGTAATGTAATAAGGATGGCAGAAAAAGGCAAAAGATGGGCGATTCCAGAAGAATTACATGATAAAGTAAAAGAATTGATCTTATCTTATAGTGCAGTCGAACAAGTTGTTTCTAATAATCAATACCAAAAATGGAGACTTTCAATTGGAAAATCAATTTTTGATTTATATTCCAATGGAACTCTTTACAACAACCAAGCCACTAGTGAGACAATTTTAGATTTAAGAGAAAAAATATCTACTTTCTCAACATCAAATTTCCAAGATACTAGAAAAGAAATTAAAATTGGATTAGATGAAACTGGAAAAGGCGAGCTATTTGGCCATGAAGTTCTTTGTGGAGTGCTGGTTCCAAGTTCTCTAACAAAAGAGATTGATGCAATCATTGGACTTGCAAATACAAAATCTCGTCGAAGCTTTGAGTATTGGGATAGTTTGTTCTCAGAATTTGCAAAATTACAGGGAAAAGGGCTTGTCTTTAAAACACAGACAATACCTCCATGGGAAATTGATCAATATAATACCAATAAGATAATGGATATCGTATACAAAAAAATCATTGGAGATCTTTGTAGAAATATTACTCTTGAAGATACAAGCTTAGTAATAGATGATTATGGATTGGATGATAATCTACAACATTTTTTACAAGGATTAGAAAAACAAGGAATGCTTATAAAAATCGAAACAAAAGCAGACGAAAAATTTCTTGAAACAAAATTAGCATCAGTCATCGCAAAAAGACTAAGGGAAAAATCTATGAAAGGAATTAATGAGAGATTCAAGATTGATGGCCAAATACCTGGTAGTGGTAATCTTTCAGATCAAGATACTACTGAATGGCTAAAAAAATGGAAAGAAAGTGGTAAAGAATGGCCGTGGTTTGTAAAAAAATCTGTTTCAACAATAAGAAAAATGGATGGTAAAATTGGTAATGTAAAAAAATATGATCCTCCTATACGCCATGAAATAATTTCTTCGCAGGCAAGAAAACTATTTGATGAAGGAAAACTCTCTAGTGACACTTTAAGGATCTCTTGTCCTGAATGTGGCCAGGAATTACAAGCAATATTATTTACAAAATCAAAGTCTGACCAGTATGAAGGACGTTGTCCAGCATGTAAAAAACTAATCCCTGATCTCCAAAAAACTCTTTTGTATTATAATGGAGTTATTCTTCCCGATACCAGTGCCATCCTTGCTGGAATTATATCAAAAGATCTTCTAACTGGAGGAGGTAAATTTTTTGAAAATTATACAATACTACTGAATCTAAAAGTGGTTGATGAATGTGAAAATAAGGGTGGGAAGGCAGAATTAGGAAGGCTAGCAGATATAGGGAGTTATGATAGAATCAACCTGATAACATTACAAGAAATCATTGGGTATGATCTAAAAACAGATGATGAAGTAATTGCCTCTGCAAAGAAGAACAATGCAATAATACTTACTGCTGATATGGGGCAGTATGCTAAGGGAATTGGCTTTGATCTTTTTTCCATTGCTCTGAGATTTGATATTTAATAGATCGTCGATCAATTTTTAGATCTATTTTATTCCTAAATTTTTTGAAACAGACATAATCGAACACGTACGCGCTGAGAAATTTAAACAGCAAGTCATCTGCTAATTACTTTCTTCCACATCAAAATTAGTGCCTCCTTTTTCTACTTTGATCATGAACTTTAATCCCTTTACCTCAACTACTTGTCCAGCTTCAAGTATTTTTAATCGGCTTGAATCGTTACCGGATTGAAGTGCATTATCCCTAAGGGTTTTCTGAGTGGATTCCGTAATCTCTGCATTATCATTTTTTAGTCTTTGATTTTGAGCTTTTAGACTTTCTACTTCTTGCTGGCATTTTTCATGAATATTTTTCTTGGTCTTGTCTTTTTTTCCTAGCCTGTTTTTTGCCATCTGGGAATTTTTCCATTTTGGATCTATGATCTTAAGAAATGTTGCCCTTGATATTCCAGGGAAATCTTTCCAAAGAATAGAGGCAATTTTTTCCGGTGCAATTCCCTGTTTGATTAGTTCTTCTCCACACTTTTGTATTATTTTTTTTGTTTCCGCTGAATTTCTTCTTTTGTGGATATTCAAATGAAATCTTAATTTGTAATACTCTTGCCAATTATTGATACGTACGTATTGTTTTTTCCATTTTGGATTTTGAAGGAACCTGTGTCTTCCGCTGATTATTAGCCCATCAATCTCCGGATTACTTGGACAAAATGCTATCAACATCGCCAATATCTGACCTATTATTTGCTCTGATTTTTTCAGCGAATTTTTTTTCAGGTAGGGACGATCAAAGGATTCCTCAGTCTCGTCTTCAGGAATACGAGGTGTTTTTTTATCACACTCTTCAATGATTTTTGGATCTTTGATAGTTATTGACTCGATAAAATCAGCAGGTTCTTCTTTGTCATTTTCATTGTTAGATTTCTTCATTGAAAATCTCCAGACTTAATTTGGTTATACATCAATAACATAATTTTGTCTACCTTGACTTTCAATATTGAATTGATTATTTTCTAATCTGGGACCTTTTGGATGATTGTTTATGTAATCGACGATCAGAATCTTTTTTGGGCCAACAATCTTACAGAGTTCCATTAGGTTTCCCCCAAGGGCGTCACTTTCAAGATATTTTTGTTAAACGGAGGTTTTCCTGCATGTGTTGAACACAAGATCACAGTATAGCATTCAGGAAATCCCACGAATTGAACAAGATATTTTTCCTTGTTAGTACAACAACGTCCAATGACATTATAGTTATCAATTTCTGTCATCGTATGACCAATCCCAATTTGACTGCACTAGGTATTTTTGATAAAGGAATATTTTCCTGAAGAGCAATACTAATCTCTTCTACTGCAGCTACAACACACTCAACTGATGGATATTCGTTCTTATCAAAAGTATGTGATTGAGCCAGATGACGGCATAAATTTTCGGGTGAACTACATGATCTCCTATGACCTGTTGCAACCTTACACTTTGGACATGGTAATCTAGATTTTGTTTTATCCGACCAGCATTGTCGTACCTTGGGTTTTTTTACTAGTTTTACGTATTTCATATTATCACCATGCAAACTTTTCCAAAATTAGGAACTTCATTTCCCCCTTTGGTCGTTATGACCGACTCATTCAACCTGGTAGGAACATCATCAAAGACGGCACTGTTAGGAAAACCAGTGACCGGGTATGCCTCTTCACAATTTTTTGTGTATATCTCATGTTCCATAGATACAGTAAGATCCATTTTATTAATATGGGATTACCATAGAATAATGGCTTGAAATATGAAAATATTAGAGGTTTTAAGCATTTTCCCTTTAACCTATATGAAAATCCCCTAGCATCTAAAAGATACAGAAAGTTTCTTGAAAATCCAGATTATGCAGGTAAAGACAGACATTCCATCCCTAATGAATTAGAAGATAGATTAGAACAAGCCATGAGAATCCTTTATCACATTACTCATGATTTCGATCGGTTAGAGAGATCAAAGGTATATGATGTTATTAATGCAAAAAGTATGCACCATTTATTAGATGCTGCGATAAAATATTATGATTTTAGAACATCGGAGCTTGTTAGATTGCTATTTGAAGCATCAATAATATTTTTAAAAAATAGTAAAAAGTCCGAGAGTGAAAAAGACAAAATAGAAGATAGTGCAAAACTACTATCAAAATCCTTTCAAGAGTTATCACATTCATTACTACAAGATGAAGATCTTGATAAAAACATTAGTAAAGAAGAACAAGAAAAAATTAAGAATTATCTACAAAGACATTACAGCAAAAGAGATTCTGATGAATATAAAATGTTGGAGAAATATAACAGAAATCTCTATGATGAGTTAATTGAGCAGGATGTACATGAAAGAATAATTTCTAAAGAAATTACAATTACTTCACCATTGGATCCTATGTTGCCTAATTTTCGTTCACGTAAAGAGATTATTGAACAAATTAGAAAAAATAAAGAGGAAATGATGCATTTACAAGGAGAGTCATTTATACGAGAAGGAACAATCTGGAGGTTATCTAATGCATATAATCATTTAGAATCTTATGCATGTAGAATTAAACCATTAGAAGAATTCGAAAATATACTTGGCATTATGGCATTTGATAGACCTTACCTAACAGATGTTGGTAAGGAATTCAAACACTTAGAAATAAAAAAAGAGTTTGATAAAACGATGTATGAAAAATACAAGAATAAAGCAGGATTCAAAAACAGGCCTGAGCTTAAAATGTCTAGTCAAGGAGGCAAGGGTGGGGCTAGTATCCCAATGGATGTTTATAAAATAGAAATGAAAAAATTTTTCGAGAAAAAAGGAGTTGATTTAGAATACGATACAGGAAAGAAACAGAATCCTAAAGTAAAGAATTCTACCGAATATCGGAGATACATGCCAAAGTGGATTCGAAATGAAATCGATTAACCTTGGTTATTTTCGGATTTTGCAGGTATAATATTATCTCTAATCATATCCTTTTGTTGCAATCTGTCGACAATTTCTTGAAGTTGTAAAACCTCATTTTGTAATGTTTGTACATTGACACTTTTTTGCATATTACGAGATATGTTAGAAAATATATTGAGTTTTGACGAGGCCTTCATGTATTCTTCCCGAAGATTTTCTGGAAACAAAGTAGCCTGTTTCTCATAGGAATCCTTTTGACGATGTCCAATAAAGTGGTCTGCAGCATCCATCCTGCAACCGCAGTCAATTAGGATGGATTTGAGTAAATCCCGCATTTCATGAGAGTCCTTTTCATATCTTTCACGTAGGTTGTAACCCTGTAGTTTTTTCTGAATTCCTGAATTTTTGGCCAGTTTTTGAAATGTACGCCTGAATCCAGGAACGGTGTATGGCACTTTTTTGAATGTAACAAATAACGAATCTCCGTCCCGCATTTGTCTTCCTATACTTTTGTCCCTCCATCCAAGATAATCCTGAATCGCAGAGACTGCATCTCTTTCTAAAAATCCAGTATGGATAAATCCAGTCTTGATTCTTGTTAGTTTGATGGGCACAGGACACTTGTCCAAATCCCATTTCCTGTATTCTTCTGTTCCAAACCAATCAACTAGCTGTGGCCAGGCCTGAAAGTTGAAACGATCAGCAAACGTTGACGTGTCAAGACCACGATGAAACTTGCACAGAACCATTGCCTTTTGGGTTACAGTAGGACGCCCAGTTGTTAGCATCTTTAAGAGATCATCTAGTGTTAGGGAAGGGTGATCATCGTCCTCATCGGTAACTTTGTGGGTTGCCTTTGAATTAAAGTGGAAATTAATTGGCGAGTCGTTTTTCTCAAAATAGGCCTTGATTGCACACTGTTCCATGTCCATAGTGGTTGCTCTTTTTTCTTTGTTGCCGGGATCCAAAAGATAATGCTTGATTAGTTTTGCAAATTCTTGTTCAGAGTTGTGAGACTCTAAATATAATTTGAAAAAATCCTCCAATCCTTGTAATACAATACTTTTCTTTTCTCTTTGAAACGAATCTGTTGATACCTGATTCAGCTGATAAAAATCAAATGTACGTCCATGAAGCCAATTGTTGAATCGCCACAAACAATACGCATAACTTTTCTGAGTGGATGATAATTTTTCTTGTGGAATAAGATTTTTAAACTTGGAACTACGTAGTTGTTTGATGCAATACAGTACTGTCTCCTGCTTGCAAAACTCTACAAATGGAATCACAACTGTGAGTTTCTGAGAATACACAGATAGTCTTGTTAAAACAAATTAAAAAAGCCAATGTGTCAGCTTTTCATAAACTCCTTTTTACAACAAAATTAAGTAGATTTAGTAATTCCTCTTTAGCGATTCCAGAGTAGGTGTTTAGCGATTTTTTTGCTTTTTCTGAGTACTGAAGCGCCTGTTTTCTTACTATTTTTTCTA
>Ga0326597_10001971_pt1 | contig 31546 bp, 27 predicted proteins | sample RVTome_12_FD_203789 | JGI IMG/M metagenome (GOLD analysis project Ga0326597, IMG submission 203789) | Soil microbial communities from uranium-contaminated site in the Upper Colorado River Basin, Wyoming, United States - RVT100D185 | ecosystem: Environmental > Terrestrial > Soil > Contaminated >...
GCCAGGTCCGGATTGGCCAGCCGGCCCAGGAAGATGTTGATGGCGAACATCACCCCGTTCTCGGAAACCTGTCCCATCATCAGCGGCCAGGAATGGCGCCACATGTTCCCGTAGCTCGCGGGCACCCCATCCAGCGGCGGCAGCTCGCGGTAGCGGGGCCAGGCCACCAGGGCGATGTAGACCGTCTCGGTGGTCATGCATAGCACCAGCGCCGCCGCGCCCAGGGCCGCCTCCCGCATGAACCAGGGCAGCAGCACCAGCCAGCCGCCCAGGGAGGCCAGCCGCACCATGGTGCCATAGGTAATCCACAGGGTGCGCCGGCTGCGCATGAGCAAGGCAAACCCGATGGCCCGCACCATGATCGAGGGCATGGCCAGGGAGAACAGCAGCACGGCCGCCCGTGCCTGCCGCGTCACATCGGCGCTCACCCCCAGCAAGCTGCCGAACAGCCAGTCGCCCAGCGGCGTCCAGCCGGCCACTTGCAGCAACAGAAAGGGCCCCAGCAGGATCAGCCCGTTGAACACCACCAGCCGGTGCACCGAGCGCCGGTCGCGAATGTAGGAGAGGGCGATCAGGGGTGTGGTCACCGTGGGGCTGGCCACAATGGAGAACAGCGCGTGCGTCGCGCTGAAGGCCGCCAGGGTGATCGTCGGCGTCGGCATGCGCGCCAGAAAGGCATGGATGATCGAGTGGGAGATCATCATCATCTGCGCGGTAAAGATCAACGGCACGAAGAAACGTGCCGCATCCGACTGGCGCAGCGGGTCGGGCATGGGGCTCCGATTGTGGCAGCTGGGCGGTTGGCCACTGCGCAGGACGGCTGACACTCGCCGGTGGCAAGGACTCGCGGTGCCTTCCCTTGTAGCGCCCCCCGCGGCACCTTGGCAACAGCATCGCCCGGCCGGCGGCGCCCCGGCCGGCGCCGACACCGCCCCGCAGCGCCCCTTGACAAGGCACGGGGTGCACCACAGGATGGTCTGTTTAGACAGCGGCATTCACCGGCGGCAACAGCCGGGCACCCGATGCAGGACAGACAAGGGATGATAGACGGAGCGCTTCGCACCCACCACTGCGGCGAGATGCGGCCGGGACACATCGGCGAGACGGTCGTGCTGATGGGCTGGGTCAGCACCCGCCGCGACCATGGCGGCGTGATTTTCGTGGATCTGCGCGATCACACGGGACTGGTGCAGGTCGTGTTCAAGCCCGACGTGGCGCCGGAGGCCCACGTGGCGGCGGACGCCCTGCGCAATGAGTACGTGATCGCGGTGCGTGGCGAGGTAGCGCACCGGGAAGCGGGCAACGTGAATCCCAAGCTGGCCACGGGGCAGATCGAGGTGCTGGTGCAGTCCCTGGAGATTCTCAACGCGTCCAAGCCGCCCCTGTACGAGTGGGACGGGGACACGGACGAGCGGTTGCGCATGACCTACCGCTACTTCGACCTGCGCAGCCCGCGCATGCAGCACAACCTGCGGCTGCGGGCCAAGGCGGCGCACATCGTGCGCAATTACCTGACCGACCGCCACTTTGTGGAGGTGGAAACACCGGTGCTCACCCGTGCCACGCCCGAGGGCGCGCGGGACTACCTGGTGCCGTCGCGCGTGAATCCGGGATCGTTCTATGCGCTGCCCCAGTCGCCTCAGCTCTTCAAGCAGATTCTGATGGTGGGCGGATTCGACCGCTACTACCAGATCGTCAAGTGCTTCCGGGACGAGGATCTGCGGGGCAACCGGCAGCCGGAATTCACCCAGATCGACATGGAGTTGGCTTTCACCTCCCCCGACGAGATCCGCAAGATCATCGACGGGCTGCTGGCCACCCTGTTCGGGGAGACGATCGGTGTGCAGGTGCAGACGCCCATCCCGCAGATCACCTACCAGGAGGCCATGGCCCGCTTCGGCAGCGATGCGCCGGACATGCGCTACGGCCTGGAATTGGTGGAGCTGTCGGATCTGGTCGCTGGCTGCGAGTTCAAGGTCTTCGCCGATGTGGTGGCCGCCGGCGGCATCGTCAACAGCATCCGCGTACCCGGCGGGGCCACCTTCTCCCGCAAGGAGCTGGACGACATGACCGAACTGGTCGGCCAGTTCGGCGCCAAGGGCATGGCCTGGATCAAGCGCAATCCGGACGGCTGGCAGTCGCCCATCGCCAAGTTCTTCACGCCTGCGCAGCAGGCCGCCATCGAGCAGCGCCTGGGCCTGGAGACGGGCGATCTGGCCGTGTTCTGCGCGGACAAGGTGAAGGTGGTGCATGATGCCCTGGGAAACCTGCGGCGCGATCTGGCCCAGCGGCTGGGGCTGGCCGACCCCAAGGCCTTCCACTTCGTGTGGGTCACCGATTTTCCCCTGCTGGAGTATGACGAGCAGGAGCAGCGCCACCATGCGGTGCACCATCCGTTCACGGCGCCACAGCCGGAGGACATGGCCGCCTTCCGCGCCGGCGGGGACGCCCATGCCATCCGCGCCCAGGCGTACGACATCGTGCTCAACGGCGTGGAGCTGGGCGGCGGCAGCATCCGCATTCACCGGGACGACCTGCAGCAGGAAGTCTTCGAGCTGCTGGGGATCGGGCGCGAGGAGCAGCAGGAGAAATTCGGCTTCCTGCTGGAGGCACTGACCCATGGCGCTCCGCCCCACGGCGGGCTGGCCATCGGCTTCGACCGCCTGATCATGTTCCTCGTGGGCACACCCTCCATACGCGACGTAATGGCCTTCCCCAAGACCCAGCGCGCCGCGGACCTGATGGTCGATGCGCCGTCCACCGTGCCGGAGGCGCAACTGCGCGAGTTGGGCATTCGCCTGCGCAAGGCATAGCGGCACTGCGGTCGCACCCTGGTGGGCGGTTATCCGCCGCGTCCCCGAGACGCAGCCAAGGGCCTGCGTGGCCAAGGGCCTGCATTGCGCAAGGCGGCGGGCTGCGCTTGCGCGCGGCGTCGCGTCCCGCTCGACGCGGCGCGCAGTTACGTCTCATCGCCGAATCTGGTAGGATTGCCGACCGCAGACCGGGCATCGCCCGGCCGGTCTCTTGCCCTCCAGGAAGGAGTCACCCCATGCAGGCCTTTCTCGCCGGTAAGCCCGAAGCCACCGTCCGTCGCGCCTTGCAGGCGCTGATCACGCCCCTGGTGGACCACTGGGGCGACATGATCTCCTTCCGCGAGGCCGCTGCCGCCGTGCTGCGCCGGGAAGCGGGCAACCTGTTGCCGGGCGAAAAGGACGCGGAGACCGTCGCCGAACGGGTGTGGAAGCAGGTGCGCGCGATGCGCGGCATGTACTTCCGCGCCATCGCCAATGTGGGTGACGCGGAGGCCGTGTTCAAGCGCCTGGAGAAGAATTTCGCCTCGGCCGCCTTTACCCAGGGCTGCATGTGGCTGTCCTACCGCACCCATATCTCCGGCCTGAATTTCCTGAGCAGCCAGGAGGGGCACGCCGCCGCCAACAAGGTGCTCGGCTACCTGGACGAGCACAAGGACGCGCTGGACAAGCAGCTCAAGGAACTGGAAAACCCCAGCCTGGCCGATCTGGAGGCTTTCCTGGGCAAGGTGGCCGCCCAGGCCATGGGCAAGCCCTACGAGGGCGCCGCCGTGGCGGGGCAACTGCTGGAGAAGGTGCGGGCCGCCGCGCGCAATCCGGCCATCCTGGAATCCATTACCGCCGAGCTTGCGGAGAATGCCCAGGAAATCCCCATGCTCAACCTGCTCATCAATCCGGTGCAGCTCGCGGAACTGCGGGAGGCACGGGGGCGCTTCGCCCGTATGACCGAGCAGGAACGGGAACAGCGCTACCAGGCCTACCGCAAGGCACTGGTGACCGTTGTGCCGCAGGTGGCCAAGTACGCCACCATGGGCTTCGAGCCCTTCTGTCAGGCACTGGAAGCGCGGATGTTTCCCTACCCGCGGCCGATCGAATGGATCCGCTCATTCATCAAGCCCATTTACGCCAACGCGGAGGGCTCCTCGATCTTCGACAACTGCGTGACGCCCCAGAGCATCAAGGCGCGCTATCAGAAGCTGCGCGAGGAGAAGAGCGCCAATATCGTGATGCTGGAATTGGGCCGGGCCTTCGCCATGGCCAAGTTCTCCACGCGCAAGTCGGACGAGCTGATCGAGTTCATCCGCGACCTGGATCTGTCCAAGGAATTCCATTGGCCGCGCGATGTGCAGGACTACCAGCTTCAGCTTGGCGGCACCAAGCGCGCCTGATGCCGTCCGCCGGCGGCGCCACCCCGCCCGGCGCCATGCTGCCCGACACCATGCTGCCCGACACCATGGTACGGCAAACCTGACAAGCCCGCTCAAATCCGCTATTCTTGCCCCGACTTGTCGATATCTCGGTGGGAGGATTTTTTCCAATAGAATCAGGAGCCTGACTCATGCATGTCGGATACATGTCCATCTTTCAGAATCCGGATCGGCAGCGTACCGATCTGGAGGTATACCAGAACGAGCTGCGCCTGGCCGAGCTGGCCGAGCCCATGGGCTACGAGTCCGTGTGGGCCGTGGAGCATCACTTCACCGACTACACCATGGTGCCGGACGTCGTGCAGTTCCTCGCCTACATGGCGGGCCGCACGAAGCATGTGAAGCTGGGTTCCGCCGTCGTCGTGCTGCCCTGGCACGACCCCATGCGCGTGGCTGAAGAGGTGGCCATGCTGGACAACATGACCAATGGCCGCATGGTGTTGGGCATCGGGCGGGGCCTGGGCCGCGTGGAATTCGACGGCTTCCGCATTGACATGAACGAGTCCCGCGCGCGGTTCGTGGAATACGCCCAGATGATCCTCGAGGGGCTGGAGCAGGGATATTGCGAATTCGATGGCGAATTCATCAAGCAGCCCAAGCGCGACATTCGCCCGGCCCCCATGAAGAGCTTCCGCGGTCGCACCTATGCCGCCGCCGTCTCCCCCGAATCGGCCTCCATCATGGCCAAGATGGGCATCGGGCTGCTCATCGTGCCCCAGAAGGCCTGGGCCGACCACGAGCGGGAGTTCAAGGAATACGCCCAGCTCTACCAGGAGGTGAACGGCACCCCCGCGCCCCATCCGCTGGTTGCGGGCTGGACCTTCGTGGACAAGGATGCCGGCCGGGCCGAGGAGATGGCCTACAAGTATATCGGCGCCTACTACGACTCGGTGCTCAAGCACTACGAGTTCACCAAGGGGCACCTGAAGACCACCAAGGGCTACGAGTACTACGGCGGCATCACGCGCTACCTGGAAAAGCACGGCACGGACGGCGCCGTGCGCGACTTCGTCAATCTGCACCCCTGGGGCACGCCCGAGCAGGTGTACGAGAAGATCATGAAGATCAACGGCTTGGTCGGCCACAACGGCTACATGGCCGTGTGCAGCTACTCCGGCATGCCCTGGGACGAGGCGGAGCGCAACATGAAGCTCTTTGCCGAGGAAGTGGCCCCGGAACTGCGCAAGGTGCAGGTGGAAAAGCCGCAGTTCGCGATGTCCGCCTAGCCGGCCTGCCGTCCTGACGACGGTCCTGTCCCAGCGGCACGGCTGTGCCGGCGGCATGGCAGTTCCAATGGCACGGCTGTCCCAACGGCACGGCTGTTCCAACGGCACGGCTGTTCCAACGGCACGGCTGTTCCAACGGCACGGCTGTGCCTGCGGCATGGCAGTTCCAATGGCACGGCTGTGCCGGCGGCATGGCAGTTCCAATGGCACGGCAGTTCCAACGGCATGGCCGAACCCGGCCGCCTCCCCGGCGGTCGGCGCAACACTGGGCGGGCGCCGCACCTTGCGCCCGCCACCGCATCCGGGTAATGACGAGCCATGCCTGTACCGACATGATGGCCGTAACGACATGATGACCGTGCCAAGCTCATGGCCGTACCGACATGATAGCCGCGCGGTGGATGCTGTCTGACCAGCCGGCAGCCTGGAAAGCCCATGCACGAGATTGCCTACCACGCCCCCGAGACACTCGCCGAGGCCATGCGCCTGCTGGCCGAGAGCGGCGGGGCGGCGCAGCCCCTTGCCGGCGGCACGGACCTGGTGCTGCAACTGGAGCGCGGCGCCGACCCGGCCCGCGTGGCGGTAGACCTCAAGCGCATCCCGGAATTGCAGGGCACAAGGTCACACGGCGGCGGCTGGCGCTTCGGCGCCCTGGTTCGCATGGCCGAGCTGGAGCGTGACGCGGCCCTGCGCGCTGCCTGCCCGGCCCTGGTGGCGGCGGCAGGCTTCGTGGGCGGCCCGCCCATCCGCAACCGGGCTACTCTCGCGGGCAATATCTGCAATGCCTCCCCCGCCGCGGACACCTCGCCCGCCCTGCTGGCCCTTGGAGCGACGGTGGACTGCGCGGGGCCCGGCGGCACGCGGACATTGCCCCTGGGCGACTTCTGGCAGGGCCCCGGACAGACCGTGCTGACACCGGGGGAACTCGTGACCGGGATCAGCCTGCCCGCCCCGCCAGGCCGCAGCGGCAACGCCTTTGCCCGGCTCACCCGCTCGGCCATGGACATCGCCCTGATCAATGCCGCGGCCCAGGTGACCCTGGACGAGCGTGGCCACTTCAGCGATGCGCGCCTCGCCCTCGGCGCCTGTGGCCCCACGGTGTTTCTCGTCGCCGGGCTGACGGAGGCGCTGGCCGGGCATCCCTGGAACGAGGAGACCCGTGCCGCGGCCATGGGCATGGCCCGGGACGCCGCGCGGCCCATCGACGACGTGCGCGCCTCCGCCGACTACCGCCGCGACATGGCCGGTGTGCTGGCCGCCCGCTGCCTGGCGCAGGCCATCGGCCACGCCACTGGAGAACCTGCCGCCGGAAAAAGGGACCGCCCATGAAGACACCGCTGACTCTCACCATCAATGGGGAAACCGTGGAGGCCCTGGTCGAGCCGCGCACGACCCTGCTCACCTTCCTGCGCGAACAGTGCGGGCTGACCGGCCCCAAGCGCGGCTGCGAGGAAGGGGAGTGCGGCTGCTGCGCCGTACTGCTGGACGGGGAACTGGTCGATAGCTGCCTGATCCTGGCCCTGGAGGCCCAGGGCCACGCCGTGAGCACGGTGGAAGCCCTGGCCGGCCCCACCACGGGGGGCCAGCCGGCCCTGTCGCCCCTGCAGCAGGCCTTCGTGGAGGCGGGCGCGGCCCAATGCGGCTTCTGCACACCGGGCATGCTCATGGCTGCCACCACGCTGCTGGAGCAGGACTCGACTCCCGATGAGCTGACCGTTCGCCGCGCCCTCTCCGGCAACCTGTGCCGCTGCACGGGCTACGACCGCATCGTAAGGGCCGTGCAACTGGCTGCCGAGCTGCGCCACGGCGGCACCCAGCAAGGGAGGACGCCATGACCGAGCAGACCTACCGCAGTGTCGGCCGGTCCGTGCAGCGCCTGGACGTGGTGGCCAAGGTCACCGGCAGCGCCATCTTTGCCGAGGATCAGCAGCCGCAGGGGCGGCTGCTGCATGGTGCGGTGCTGCGCTCGCCCCATCCCCATGCCCGCATCAAGGGTATCGACACCCGCCGGGCCGCGGCCCTGCCCGGTGTGCGGGCCATCGTGACGGGACAGGACCTGCCCCAGGTGCACTACGGCCAGTATATCAAGGACGAGGAATACCTCTCCTGGGACAAGGTGCGCTTCGTGGGCGACCGCATTGCGGCCGTGGCGGCGGACACCGTGGAGTTGGCCCGGGAGGCCGTGGGCCTGATCGAGGTGGAATACGAGGTGCTGCCCACCGTGACCGATGCCCGCATGGCCCTGGGCGCCGGCGCCCCCGTCGTGCACGAGGGGCTGGGCGATTATCGTGTGGTACACGCCGCCGCGCCGGCGGGGGGCAACTGTGCCTCCCACAACGCGCTATCGCGGGGCGATCCGGAGGCGGGCTTCGCCCAGGCAGCCCGGGTCTTCGAGCAGGTGTACACCACGGAGATGGTGCACCATGCCTACCTGGAGCCCCATGCCTGCCTCGCCGAGTATGACCCGGACGGCAACTACGTGGTGCATTCCACGACCCAGGGCATCTTCCCCCTGCGCAACATGATCGCCGAGGTGCTGGGCGTCTCCCAGAACCGCGTGCGCGTCCACGCCACGGAGGTCGGCGGGGGCTTCGGCGGCAAGATTCAGCTCCAGGACGAGGCCGCGGCCGCTGCCCTGGCGCGCATGGCGGGGCGGCCCGTGCGCATCGTGATGACGCGGGAGGAGGACTTTCTCTGCGGCAATCCGCGCTCCGCCTTCCACATGACGGTCAAGACCGGCGTCAGCGCCGACGGGCGGCTGGTGGCGCGCACCATGGACGTGGTGCTGGACAGTGGGGCCTATGGCCTGGGCGGTGTGCTGATGGCCTGGTCCATTCCCCAGTTCGCCGAGGGCCCCTACGCCATTCCCCATCTGCGCATCACGGTGGACTGCGCCTACACCAACAAACCACCATGCAGCTCGTTCCGTGCGCCGGGTGGGCCGCAGACCAACTTCGCCATCGAGTGCGAAATGGATCGCATCGCCGAGGCCATGGGCTGGGACGCGGTGGATTTCCGCCGCAAGAACCTGATGCCCGAGGCCCACACCACCCTGGCCGGGGTGAGCCTGAAGAGTGTGGTGGCCCAGGAGACCCTGGATGCGGTGCTGGCGCTGTCCGGTTATGACGACAAGGCAGCCCAGCCCGCACCCTGGCGCGGGCGGGGGCTGGCCATGGGCAACTGGAACGTGGGCGGCATGCCCTCCGGCGTGGCCATCAAGCTCAATGACGACGGTTCGGCCACCCTGCTCACCGGCGTGGTGGACCTGACCGGGGTGCACACGGCCCTGGCCCAGGTGGTCGCGGAGGTGCTGGCCCTGCCCCCGGAGCGCGTGACCGTGAAGGCGCTGGATACGGAAAGCGCGCCCCATTCCACCAGTTCCGTGGGCAGCCAGGCCCTCAAGAGCACGGGCACCGCCTCCATCCAGGCTGCCGAGCATGTGCGCGAGCAGCTCTTCGAGCTGGCCGTGGAGGACCTGGACGTGACGCCGGCGCACATGGAGTTGGCCGATGACACCGTGCGCGTGAGTGACGAGCCCGGCCGTGCCGTGGCCGTGACGGCCCTGCTGGCGCGGGCCATGGCCAGGCGTGGCCCCATCGTGGGCCAGGGCGGCACGGGGGCCTTCAGCCGCATGCCCTCCTTCTGCGCCGATGTGGCGGATGTGGCGGTGGACCCGGAGACGGGCCAGGTGCGTGTGCTGCGCTTTTGCGCCGCCCAGGACACCGGGCTGGCCATCAACCCCGTCGCCGTGGACGGGCAGGTGCAGGGCGGCGTGGCCCAGGGCATCGGCATGGCCCTCAGCGAGGGCATGCTCTATCGCGACGGGCGCGTGGCCAATGCGGGCTTCCTGGACTACAAGCTGCCCAGCAGCCTGGATCTGCCGCCCCTGGAAACGGTGCTGGTGGAAAAACCCGCGGTGGAAGGGCCCTTCGGCGCCAAGGGCATCGGCGAGCCTCCCGTGGTGCCGCCCCCGGCGGCCATCGCCAATGCGATCTACCATGCCGCGGGAGTGCGCATGACCTCCCTTCCCATCACCCCGGAAAAGGTGCGCCGCGCCCTGCGCGAGCGGGAGCAGGCCGGCGGCGAGTGATGCCCCGGCGGCAGTGATGCCTCAACGGCAGTGATGGGGTAGGCTCGTGGAATGACGCGTCTTGCCCCTGCCCGGCGGCGGAGGGCGCCACCCCAGGTCTCCGCGGCCCATGCCCCGTTCCTCCGATCCAGTCCCAGACCTGGTCAGCCGGCCGTTGCCGGCGGATGCGCACTTCGTGCTGATCCGCTTCAGCTCCCTGGGGGACGTGGTCAAGGGCACGGCCCTGCCCCGGCTGATCAAGCGCCGCTATCCGCAGGCCCATGTCACCTGGGTCACCTCGGAGGCGTATCTGGAGCTGATCCGCGACAATCCCCACGTGGACCGCGCCATCGGCTTCGAGCGACGGCACGGGCTGGCCGGGCTGCGCGCGCTGGGCCAGGAGTTGAACGCGGGCCGCGTGGACCTGGTGGTGGACATTCACCGCAGCCTGCGCAGCCGCCTGCTGGCCAGGGGCCTCCGCGCGCCGCGCGTGACCTATTCCAAGCGCACGTGGCAGCGGCTGTTGCTGATCCACTGGGGCATCAATACCTACCGTGAGCCCCGGCGCAAGGAGGACGACTTCCTGGCCACCCTGGCGCCCTACGGCGTCACGGACGATGGCGCGGGCACGGAACTGTTCACGGCGCGGCTGGCAGCGGACCCGCTGGTTCAGGAGCGACTGGCTCCCCTACTCACGCAGATCGCCGCCTGGCGCCAGGCGGGGCGGCCCGTGGTGGGCATGGCCCCCATGGCCGCCTGGGACCTCAAGCGCTGGCCGCTGGCTTCCTTTCACACGCTGCTGCGCGCGCTGCGCGAGCGGGCCGGCGCGGCCACGGTGGTCTTCGGCGGCCCGGGCGACACGGACGCCGAGGCGCTGGCCGGCGTCGGCGGGGATGGCGCCATCTCTGCCGTGGGGCGCACATCGCACCTGGAATCGGCCTATCTGGCATCCCTGCTCGATCTGGTGATCGCCAACGACACGGGCATGAGCCACCTCGCCGAGGCGGTGGGCACGGACGCCCTGGTGCTGTTCGGGCCCACCACCCGCGAATGGGGCTATTTTCCCAGTCGGGCCACCAGCGTGGTGGTGGAGCGGGAGCTGTATTGCCGGCCCTGCACCCGCATGGGCGAGGGGCGCTGCACGCACCCTGTGGAGCGGGCGTGCCTGACGGGTATCTCGCCCGAGACAGTCGCCTCTGCGGTGCTGCAACACCCGGCCCTGCGCCGGCGCGGCGGAGGCGGGCCCGGGCGCCAGGCAGCCGACTCGGCCTGACGGATACGCCATGAGCGCGATGCCGGCGGCTGGTGCCGGGGGCGCGCCCATGCGACGCTGAGCTTCCCCCCGGTGTGCGTCGCCGCGACACCCGCTCCGGGGCGCCGCCCCTTGATGACCCGGCCAGCCAACAGGACGCCATGACTTCGCAGATGACCCGGGAGCATCAGCGGGATTTCTGGGTGCTCACCGTCGGGCAGTTCCTGCTGTTCTGCGGGTTCTTCACCTACTTCCAGTTTCCCCTGTTCATCAAAGCCCTGGGCGGTGCCGAGCGGGAAATCGGCATCATGATGGGGGTGCAGACCCTGGCCTCCACGATCCTGCTGCCATGGGTTTCGCCCATGATGGCGCGGGCCAACCTGAAGCTCGTCATGCTCGGCGGCACGGCGCTGGCCGCGGTGTCGACCCTGGCCTGCATGACGCTCACCTCCGCAGGGCTGTGGATGGCGGCCCTGATGATCCTGCGCGGGCTCGGTTTCTCCCTGTTCATGAATGCCTCCGGCACCTATGTGGCGCGCATCCTGCCGCCGCGGGAGCGCAGCAAGTGGATCGGCATCTCCTTCGGCTTCAACCAGGTGGCCATCGCCGTGGGCCCGGCACTGGGGGAGTTCGCCATCGCGGAGGCAGGCTTCAACGGGTTCTTTCTGACAGCGCTGGGCATCATCCTGCTGGGTATGCTGTCCCAGTGGGCCATCCGCGCGATACCACCGGGCACGGGCGGCGAGATGGGCATGCTGGCCCTGCCGGTGCATTTCTTCCGTGTGCTGGTCGGCAGCCGGCAACTGTTCTTCGTCTTTTGCGCCCTGCTGCCGCTGGCCGCCACGTTGGGCGCGGTGTTCAGCTTTTCGGCCACCTTTTTGGCGGGCATGGGGCTGACATCGGGCATGTTCTTCCTGTTCTACGCCATCCTGAATGCCATCACACGCTTCGGCGGCGGCGGGCTGTCCGACCGCTTCGGCCGGGCACGCATCATCGTGCCCACCCTGGCCATCTTCGTCGGCGGCGTGACCATGTACAGCTTCACCGACGGCCTGGGGTGGATGATCGTCAGCGCGTCGATCATCGGTTTTGGCTTCGGCTTCTGCAATCCGGCCATGTCGGCCCAAATGCTGGACGAGGCCGCCCCGCAGGATCAGAACATCGCGGTGGGGGGATTTCAGTTCGGCTACAACCTGGGAATGATCGTCAGCACCCCGGTGATGGGGGTCGTGACCGAGGCCTTCGGCTACCAGGTCATGTTCCGCGCCGCCGCCGGGATGGCGGTGCTGTCCATGGCCATCTACGTGATCGGGGAACTGACGCGCAAGCCGCGGCCGGCCGAGAAGTAGCGCGCGGCGCCGGGACGGCGCGACCGCGACACGCCTACGGGCTCGTCGCACCCTGGGTTGTGCCGGGGACAGGCACGTACCGCAGCGCCACCGCCCCGCAGGCAAATTCCCGCCGATCCACGAGCTTCAAATCAACATGGCGCGACAGTCCCGCGAACAGCGTCGGACCGTGGCCCGCCACCCTGGGATGCACGATGAACTCGTACTCGTCAATCAAGCCAAGCTCCGCCAGCGCCAGCGGGAGCTTCACGCCCGAGACGAACAGCCCTTGCCCCGGCTGCTGCTTGAGTTGCTGAACGGTTTTCACGAGATCTTCGCCCCGCACGAGTTCCGCGTTCCAGTCCACCTGGCCAAGGGTGCTCGACACAACAAACTTTCTTGCCGCGTCGATCGTGTGGGCGAACGGCTCCATCCAGTCGGTCATCCAGTCCGGCCTGACACCTGTCCGCGCCACCGGCCGCCATGCGGCCTCCATCATCTCATAGATGACCCGGCCAAAGACGAGGGCATCTGCCCGGGCCAGGTTCTCGACCGCGTGACGGTGCAATTCGTCATCCGCGATCCCCGCGCTATGATCGCAGCATCCATCCAATGTGACGTTGATCGAATACCGAAGGGGGCGCATCTGTCTGGCAGCCACGATGTAGGGAATGCGGAAGTTCAGCGTGGCGATTTGTCCGACACGCCGAGGGTCTTCGCTCAGTGAGGCGAGTCCATGGGCTCGGCACCGTCACCGCATATCGCCATGTTGCCACCGATCCTGTTCAGCAACCAATGGCACCGGAAATACCGTGAGCGGAACGCGGGTTTGCATACCCTGCAACCGGTGGACACCGCGAGAGGTGAATGGCGTCAAATGTGAATGGCGCGCTTGTCCACGCCCAGGGCCGCCTCCTTGATGGCCTCGCTCAGCGTGGGGTGGGCGTGCATGGTCAGCGCCAGGTCCTCCGCGCTGCCGCCGAACTCAAAAGCCAGCACCGCCTCGGCGATCATGTCCGAGGCCCGCGGCCCCACGATGAGCACACCCAGCAGCCGGTCGGTCTTCTCCTCGGCCAGCACCTTGACCATGCCCTCCGTCGCGCCCATGGTCTTGGCGCGGGGATTGGCCAGGAAGGGATAATTGCCGGCGCGATAGGCCACGCCGTCGGCCTTGAGCTGATTCTCGCCCCGGCCGACCCAGGCGATCTCCGGCCAGGTGTAGATGATCCACGGCACCGCCTCGTAGTTCACGTGGCCGGGCTTGCCCGCCATGATTTCGGCCGCGGCCACCCCTTCCTCCGAGGCCTTGTGGGCCAGCATGGCGCCGCGGGTGACATCGCCGATGGCGTAGACGGATTCCACCTTGGTCTGGAATTGGTCATTGATGGGGATGCGCCCGCCCTGGTCCAGGTCGATGCCCACATCCGCCAGACCTAACCCCTCGGTGTAGGGGCGCCGCCCGATGCCGACCAGCACCACGTCGCCGGTCAGCTTGAGCGCATCGCCCTTGGCCGGGGCGGCGGTCACGTGGACGGTCTTGCCCTTCTTTTCGGTGGCAGTGACCTTGGTCTCCAGGTGAATCTCCAGCCCCTGCTTGGCAAAGGCGCGCTGGGCCGCGCGGCAGATCTGGTCGTCGATGCCCCCCAGCAGGTTGGGCAGCATCTCGATGATGGTGATCTTGGCGCCCAGGCGCTGCCACACGGAGCCCAGTTCCAGCCCGATCACGCCGGCGCCGATGATGATCATGTGCTTCGGCACGCTGGTCAGGGACAGGGCCTCGGTGGAGCTGATGATCTGCTTGCCGTCGAAGGGCGTGCCCGGCATGGGGATGGGCTCGCTGCCCGTGGCGATGAGAATCCTGCCCGCCTGGAGCTGCTGCTTGCCCTTGCCCCGGGCAGAGACCTCCACGGTGGTGGGCGAGGTGAGCTTGCCCGTGCCGATGATGCGCGTGATCTTGTTCTTCTTGAACAGGCCGTCGATACCACCGGTGAGCTCCTGCACCACCTTGCTCTTGCGACCCATCATGGCCTTGAGGTCCAGGGTCACCTTGCCCGTCTTCACGCCGTGGTCGGCCAGCTCGGTCTGGGCCATGTGATAGTGCTCGCTGGATTCCAGCAGGGCCTTGCTGGGAATACAGCCCACGTTGAGGCAGGTGCCGCCCAGGGTCGAGCCCTTCTCCACGCAGGCCACGGACATGCCGAGTTGCGCGGCGCGGATGGCGGCCACGTAGCCGCCGGGGCCGCCCCCGATGACAACCAGATCAAAGCGCTCAGCTTCAGCCATGGGCTCGACTCCCTTTTTGAACGGAACTGCTTATCTCAATGGAATGCCTTCATGCGAGCCGCGGGACGGCGTTCCGGCCCGGCACGCGCGGCCAGCCCTGCCGGATGTCGGGGCGGGGCGCCGCCTCAGATTTCCAGCAGCATGCGGGCGGGGTCCTCGATGCACTCCTTGACCTTGACCAGGAACTGCACCGCCTCCCGACCGTCGATGATGCGGTGGTCGTAGGACAGCGCCACGTACATCACGGGCCGCACCTCCACCTGGCCGTCGACCACCATGGGCCGCTGCACGATGTTGTGCATGCCCAGGATGCCGCTCTGGGGCGGGTTCAGGATCGGCGTGGAGAGCATCGAACCGTAGACGCCGCCGTTACTGATGGTGAACGTGCCCCCGCTCAGATCGTCCACGGTGAGCTTGCCGTCGCGGGCCTTGGCCGCCAGCGCGCCGATGGCCAACTCCACCTCGATAAAGCGCAGCTGGTCCGCATTGCGCACCACGGGCACCACCAGGCCCCGCTCCGTGCCCACGGCCACGCCGATGTCATAGAAGTTCTTGTAGATGATCTCGTCGCCGTCGATCTCCGCGTTCACCGCGGGGAAGGCGCGCAGCGCATCGATGCAGGCCTTGGTGAAGAAGGACATGAAGCCCAGGGCCACGCCGTACTTTTCGCGGAAGGCATCCTTGTACTTGCTGCGCAGGGCCATGGCCGCGGACATGTCCACCTCGTTGAAGGTGGTCAGCATGGCCGCCGTCTGCTGGGCCTGCACCAGCCGCTCGGCAATGCGCTGGCGCAGCCGGGTCATCTTGACCCGTTCCTCGCGCTCGCCCGGCTTGCGTGAGGCCGCGGCGGCCGGCGGGGGCATGGTGGCCCCACCGGAAGCCGGTGCCTGGGCCTGACCACCGCCCTGTTCCATGTGGCGCACGACATCGCCCTTGGTGATCTGGCCGCGCACGCCGGTGCCCTGGATGGTGGAGGAATCGAGCCCATGCTCGGCCACCATGCGCCGGGCCGCCGGGGGCAGGGGCTGCCCACCGCCTCCCGCGGGAGCCTGGGCCGTGGCGCCGGAGCCATTGCCGCCGCCACTGGCCGCGGCCTGGGCGGGTTGTTCCTGCGCGGCGGGCGCCGGCTGTTCAGCAGCCTGGGCCGGCTTCTCGGCAGCAGGGGCCTTGGCGCCACCGGCGGCCGCCTTGGCCTCCGTGTCGAGCTTGGCCAGGGTCTGGCCGACGGTGACCGTGTCCCCCTCCTTGACCAGAATGCTGGTGAGCACGCCGTCCTCCGGCGCGGGCACTTCCACCATCACCTTATCGGTCTCGATCTCCACCACGGTCTCCCCGGAGGACACCGCGTCCCCCTCGCCCTTGAGCCACTGGGAGATGGTGCCTTCGGAGATGGATTCCCCCATCGCGGGGACCTGGATGTCTAGCTCCATGGGTTTCCTAAAACACGGGTTTCCTAAAATTGCCTGGCCAGCCGGCCGCTGCCGCTGCGATCAGCGGCCGCGCGGCGGATTTGGGGGATGAACGGAATCAGCTCAGGGCCTCGTTGACCAGCGACTGCTGTTCCTCGTCGTGCTGCTTGTGGGAACCGGTCGCGGGGCTGGCGGCGCGGGCCCGGCCCACATAGCGGGGCACCAGGCCGCCGGGCAGATGCTCTTCCAGATAGGGCCGCACAAAGGAGAACCCGCCCATGTTGCGCGGCTCCTCCTGGCACCAGACCACTTCCTGCACATTGGGATACAGGCTCATCATGTCCCCCAACTCGTCGTGGGGGAACGGATAGAACTGCTCCATGCGAATCAGGGCGATATTCTTGACCTTACGCTTCTGCCGCTCGGCCAGCAGGTCGTAATAGACCTTGCCGGCGCACAGCACGACGCGCTTGACCTGCTTGGCGTTCAGCTTCTCCCGCTCGTAGAGCACCTTGCGGAACTGGCCCTTGATCAGATCCTCCAGGGACGAGGTGGCCATGGGGTGGCGCAGCAGGCTCTTGGGGGACATCACGATCAACGGCTTGCGGAAGTTGCGGTGCAACTGGCGCCGCAGCAGGTGGAACAGCTGGGCCGGCGTGGTGGGCACGCAGACCTGGATGTTCTGCCGCCCGCAGGCCTGGAGATAGCGCTCCAGCCGGGCGCTGGAATGCTCCGGGCCCTGCCCCTCGAAGCCATGGGGCAGCAGCATGACCAGCCCGCTCAGCCGCAGCCACTTTTCCTCCGAGGACGTGATGAACTGATCGATGATCACCTGGGCGCCGTTGGCGAAGTCGCCGAACTGGGCCTCCCAGATGGTCAGCGAGTAGGGGTCGGCCAGGGAATAGCCGAACTCGAAGCCCAGCACACCCGCTTCGGAGAGGGAGCTGTCGATGGCGGAGAAGTGGCCCTGCCCCTCCTTGAGGTGCTGCAAGGGCGCATAGTCGCTGCCGTCGTTCACATCCACCAGGTTCACATGGCGGTGACTGAAGGTCCCGCGGGTCACGTCCTGGCCGCTCAGGCGCACATTGAAGCCTTCCCAGACCAGGCTGCCGTAGGCCAGGTTCTCGCCCATGCCCCAGTCCATCAGCTCCTGGCCGTTGCCCATCTGGGCGCGGGTTTCCAGCAGTTTGGCCACCCGGGGATGGGGCGTGAAGCCCTCCGGATAGGTGGTCAGCCCCGTGGTGATCTGCTGGAGCACGTCACGGTTGACCTCGGTGATCTCGATGTAGTCGGGCATGTTGCGGGACAGGCCCTCCCACACCCCGTGCAGGGTTTCGGCCTCGGCCTGAATGTTCTCCCGCTTCACCTTCTCCAGCGCCTCGTCCATTTCCTGGCGATAGTTGTGCTGGATGCCCTCCATCTCCTGGGGCGAGAACACGCCCTCCTCTTCCAGTTTGGAGGTGTAGATGGTCAGGGTGGAAGGATGGGTGCGGATGATCTTGTAGGTCAGCGGCTGGGTGAAGCTGGGCTCGTCCATTTCGTTGTGCCCATGCCGCCGGTAGCACACCAGGTCGACAATGATGTCCGTGTGGAACAGCTGGCGGAATTCCACGGCCATCTTCATCACGTGGTAGCAGGCCTCCGGGTCGTCCCCGTTCACATGCAGCACCGGCACGTTGAGCATCTTGGCCACGTCGCTGGAATACAGCATGGACTTGTAGAAGCGGGGATGGGTGGTGAATCCGATCTGGTTGTTGACGATGATGTGAATCGTGCCGCCCGTGGCATAGCCTTCGAGCTGCGACAGGTTCAGCGTCTCCATCACGATGCCCTGCCCCGCAAAGGCCGAATCGCCGTGCATCAGCACGGGCATGATGCGCTTGCGGTGCTCGTCGTTGCGGCGGTCCTGCTTGGCGCGCACGTTGCCCTCGACCACCGGATTGACCGCCTCCAGGTGGCTGGGGTTGAAGGTCAGCGACAGGTGCATGTTGCGCCCGGTGCGCGTCTTGCGGTCGGTGGAATGGCCCAGGTGGTACTTCACGTCCCCGGAGGAGGACAGCTCGTCCTGGTGCCAGGCATCGAAGAATTCCGCGAAGACCGTCTCGTGGGGCTTGCCCATCACGTTGACCAGCGCGTTCAGCCGCCCCCGGTGGGGCATGCCCAGCACGATCTCCTCGATGCCCAGCTCGGCGCCTTCCTCCACCATGGCGTCCAGCATGACGATCAGCGTCTCCGCCCCTTCCAGGGAGAAGCGCTTCTGGCCCACGAACTTGGTGTGCAGGAACTTCTCGAACAGTTCCGCTTCGGTGAGTTTGGTCAGGATCAGCCGGCGCGTTTCCGGCGTGAATTCGGGCCGGTTCCAGCAGCTCTCCATGTACTCCTGGAGCCAGCGCCGCTGGACATGGTCGCGAATGGGCATGTATTCCGCGCCGACGGGCCCGCAATAACAGTGCTGCAGCTGCTCCCAGATGTTGCCCAGGGTCTCCATGGGCTTGGCCACCAGGGTGCCCGTGGAGAAGGTCTGATCCCGTTCCGCCTCGCTGAGGCCGAAGTATTCCAGGGACAGATCCGGCGGATTCTCCATGTGCGGCCGCCCCAACGGGTCCAGCCTGGCGCGGGTGTGGCCGAAGACGCGGTAGTTGTTGATGAGCTGGAAGACCTTGGACTGGGTGCCCAGGGCCAGCTCGTCGCCGCCCAGGTACACATCCGGATGCATGGGAGCCGGCGAGGAAGGCATGCGAACGCCCCCGGCGCGCGTGGTGCCATTCCCACCGGAAGTGCCGCCGCTGGAAGTGCCGCCACCATTGCCGCCGTGACCATTGCCCTGCACGGAGCCGAAAAACGCCCGCCAGGCGGGGTCGAAGTCGTCCGGCCGTTGCTGAAATTGCTGGAACAGCTCATCCAGAAATTCCGCATTGCCGCCAGAGAGAATGCTCTGCAGGTCGCGTGAATCGTACATGCATGGTCCTCCCGATGTGGCGCCACACCCCGGCGCCAGGGGCCGACCGGGCCCCAGGAACGCGTCGCGTCAGAAAACGCAACATGACGGTATCAATATGGGCCAGGACCCCTGGATTTTCAAGGCGCGATTCCCTGGGACAGCGCCCTTGGCAGGCTTTGCGGCGTGCTTGCGGCGCCGTTGGCGCAGGGCCGAAAACCGGCGGTCCGCGGCGCAAGCACTGGCGCCCGGTGACCCGCGGGGGAGCTGCCGCTCAGGAGGATTTCTTGAACACCTGGATGTTGGACTCCGCCAGGTCCGCCCCGGTGAAGTTGGCCCCGGAGAGATTGGCCCCGGTGAAGTTGGCTTCCGTGAAGGTCGCGCCGCTGAAGTCTGCCCCGGAGAGATTGGCCCCGGACAGGTCCGCGCCGGTCATGTTGGCGCTGATCAGGCGGCAGCTCTGCAGGTTGGCATCCTTCATCTTGGCGCCGGACAGGTTGGCATGCAGCATCAGCGAATCGCGCAGATCCGCATTGTGCAGAAACACCTCGCTCAGGTTCGAGTTGCGCAGGTCCACGCCCTTCAGCCCGTCGCCGCGTTCGATGCGCTTCTTGACCAGATCCTTGATGCGCTCGGAGGAGCCGCGGTCCGCCACGGACAGATCGGTCAGGCGCTCATTGGTGTGCCGCAGCCGCTCGGCGAGCATCACGGAGAAGTTCTTGTACAGCTTGTACGCCAGGCCGATGTTGTTCTCCCGCAGGATGGCCTCCCGCAGGCTGAGCAGCACCGTCTCCCCCACGGAGGTCGCCCGGGCGGAGCGCGGTGACTGGTCGATGGGGCCCATCTCGCCGAACAGGGCGCCGCTCTCCAGGGTGGCCAGCACCTCCTCCTGGTTGCGCCCGATGTTCCGGCTGATCTTCACCTTGCCCATGATGATGATGTACATCTTGTCGCCGCGGGTGCCCTCCTTGAACACGACCGCATTGTCCTCGAACACCTCTCGCTGCGTACTCTTCAACAGGCCAAGCAGTTCGCCGTCATTGAAATTCTGGAAGAAGACGACGTTTTCCTTGAGCCTCGTGAAGATCTCTTTGGTCAGTTGCATGGAACATCCTGCAGGAAGTGGTGTCCGGGGCCGCGCCTCAAGCAGCGCCTGCCGGAGCGGCGTCACGGGAAATCCTCTTTTTCTTCTATCCTTCCAGTGACCTGATGTCTAGCAACGTGCGGATCTGGGATTGGGCCACGAGCCATTCCAATTCGTGCCGTTCCACCGCGATGACCCGCCGGTATTGCAGGGGCGGACACTCCAGGTGAAATTCCAGCCCATCCTCGCCGTCGGGGGCTACCCAACAGGCGGTACCGGGCACATCCGCCAGACGCTCGGCCTCGCGTTTGATGCTGCTGACCCGCTTGAAGCGCCGGTGCACCTCCCGCGACCATCCCTGGGCAAAGGTTTCCGGAAACTTGTTCCGCGAGACCTGGGCCTGGGACAGGGCCAGGAACAGCTCCCGGCGCCATTGTTCATGGTCGGACATGGGTCCACCTGCTGCGGGGAATCAGCCCCATTGTTCCAGCACATACAGAATTAGTGCCATGCGTATCCACAACCCGTTGCGGGCCTGCTCAAAATAGGCCGCGCGCGGATTGTCATCCACCGCCACATCGATCTCATGCACGCGCGGCAGCGGATGCATGATGATAGCATCCGAGCGCATCAACTCCACATTCTCCGGCGTGAGGCGGTACTTGTCGTTGGCCGCCTCGAACTCCTTGGCATCCATGAAGCGTTCCTTCTGGATGCGCGTCATGTAGGTGCAATCCACCTGGGGCAGCACCGCGTCCAGATCGGCCTCCTCGCGCCAGGCCACGCCATTGCGGGAGAGATAGTCCTTGATGTCTTCCTGCATCTGGCACACGTCGGGGGCCACGAACACCAACTCCACATCGCTGTACTTGGCCAGCAGATAGGACAGGCTGCGCACGGTGCGCCCATAGCGCAGGTCGCCCACCATGGCGACGCGCAGGCCGTCCAGGCGCCGGAACTTGCGGTGCAGCGTGAACAGGTCCAGCAGGGCCTGGGTGGGATGCTGCCCGGCGCCGTCGCCGGCATTGAGCACGGGCACGCTGGAAATCTCCGCCGCGCGCTTGGCCGCGCCGATCTCGTAATGCCGCAGTACGATCACGTCCACATAGCCGGAGACCACGCGGATCGAGTCCTCCAGGGACTCCCCCTTGGCCAGGGAGGAGAATTCCCGCGCATTCTCCGTGGTCACCACGTTGCCGCCCAGCCGGTTCATGGCCGCCTCGAAGGACAGCCGCGTCCGCGTGGAGGGCTCGTAGAACAGGGTGGCCAGGGTCATGCCGGGAATGGCGTTGCGGCGGCCCTCCCGCAGCAGGTCCTCGGCACAGGCGAACAGTTCCCCGAGAAAGGCGGGATCGAACTGCTGGGACTCGATGATGTGGCGCGGTGCGGCCATGGCGCGTGGACTCCGGGGCGCATCCTGCCCACGCAGAATGCGGTGATTCGGGAATGAGCGGGTTGTCCGCTGTGTACCATGTCTCCCCGGCGAACACTACGGGGATGCCGCCCGCGGTGCCGCGCCGGACGACCGGCCGGCCTTGGGCACCAGCCCGAACACCTGAATGCGCCGGTCGATGCCCCGGATGTGATGCTGCACCACGAACAGGCGCGGACCCACCCGGTAATTCGTGTAGCGCGGCACGCGCCGCTTGGTCCAGCGGCAATGGGCGTCGCTGTCGCAGACCACGATGGTGTTGCCCGGCTTCACCTTCGCCGGATCGATCCACAGATTCCGCTCGGGCCGCTCCAGGCTCATGCTGCGCGGCTGGCTGCCCAGGTGCAGGCTGAAGTGCACGGCCAGCGGATAGAAGAAGGAGATCACGTACTCCGGCGGCGGAATGTCCCGGGCCTGCAGCGCCTGCTCCACGCGATGCACCGTCTCGTCCCAGCCCAGCACCTCGTCGCCCCGGTCCCCGCCCACCTGGCCCTGAATCCAGGGGGTCAGCACATGCACGAAGATCCCGGCCATCATCACCGCGTTGACCAGCAGCGCGGCACCGTAGATGCGCCACAGGCCCCGCCGGGCCCCCGCCTCCCACAGTTCCGCCGCCTGCAGGCCCAGCCACACATACAGCGTCACCATGGCCAGCACCGCCCAGTGGGGATCGGGATAGGCCCCATGGGCCAGGGTGACCACGAAGAACAGCAGGGCCACCCAGGCCAGCACGATCAGCAGCGGCCCCACGCCGTCCTGCCGCCGCCATTGGCGCACGGAACGGGCGCCGCCCCAGGCGGAGAGCACCGGGGAATAGGCCACCCATGTCCCCACCAGGAACACCAGCGACGTCACGCCAAAGGTCACGTTCTCCGCGGCGCTCTTGGCGAGCTGAAAGCGGAAGGACATCCAGTCATGGGTGGCGTTCCACCACAGCACGGGCGAGAACATGGCCAGGGAGATCAGCCCCGCCACATAGACCCAGGGGTTCCACCATTCCTTCCGTCGGCCGGGCACCAGGCTCGCATAGGTCATCCAGCCCAGGTAGAACAGGATCATCGTGTACTTGGACAGCGCCCCCAGCCCCCCGGCCACCCCGGCCAGCAGCAGCCAGCGCGTCTGCCCCCCGCGCACATAGCGGGCCAATGCCCAGATGCCCAGCAACCAGCTCAGCGTCAACGGCTGCTCGGTCTGGATCGAGGCGGACTTGAGCATGAAGAACGCGGTGGACTCCAGCCCGATCACCGTGAAGATGCCCGCGCGCACGCCCCCCAGGTCCGTGGCCACGGCATAGGCCGCCGCCAGCAGGCCCAGATTGACCAGCAGCGCCGCCGCCTCCAGCCCGGCCTCCGTGCTGCCGAAGATCAGCGTCAGCCCGCGGATCAGCCAGGCCACGCCGGGGGGATGTTCGAAGTAGGACAGGGAGAGCTGCCGCCCCTGCATCCAGTGGTCGATGTAGTCCGGATGGGGCACCAGCACCGCATTGACGGCGCTCCAGGCCAGCCCGTGGGCCAGCAGGATCAGCAGCAGCACTCGGTGGCGCTGCAGGCATTGCGCGATGCGCTGCGGGATGGCATCCGGGGCTGCGGCGGAAGACACGTCACACTCGGCTAGTTGATCGATCCGGTGTCGGGAACGCCGAGGCGGCCTGCGCCGTGAGGGCGTCACCGAGCTTCGGCTGGGGCGGCATGGCGAGGAATCCGGTCAATGGGGGTTCCGTCGGTCGTGGATAAATCCGTGGTGAATAAGGCAGTGGTGAATGAGGCAGTCAGTCGTGAAGCAGTCAGTGGTGAAGCAATCAGTAGTGAATAAGATAGTGGCGGCGGTTCTTGTTGAGCGTCAGCACATCATCCCGCCATTCCCCCCGAATGCCCAGGCGCGCCACTACCCCATCGAAGCTGTCCTCACGCAGGGTCAGCAGGCCCACGGACTTGCGGAGTTGGGCATAGTCGCTCCCCATGGAGCGCAGGATGAACAGAAGCACCCGCGTGAGGTAGCGCTGTTCCCAAGCCGACTTGAGCAACCCCAGCAGGTCGCCCCAGCCACCGTGGCCGGTCGGGATGTCCACGATCAGCAGCTGCGCCCCCGGGGCGGCCAGCCGCTGCACGGCTTCCACCAGCCGCTCCACCTCCCCCACATCGCGGTAATACTGGACCACGCTGGCGCAGACAATCTTGTCGTACTGCTGGGGCGCCAGAAAGCTCAGGTCCAGATAGTCCTCCCCCAGTTCGTGGAATGCGAAGCCGGGCACCGGCCCCAGCCGCTCGCGGGCCTGGGCCACATAGCGCGGGGAGGTGTCGAGCCCGGTATAGGCGGCCACGCGGCCCTGCAACGCTGCGCCCAGCAACCCCGGTCCCGCGCCGATGTCCAGCACACGATCCTGGGGCTGGAACGGAAAGAATCCGGCACTTCCCTTGAGCAGCAGCTCCGCATTCTTCTCCCAGCTGCGGTCGTCCATGACCTGCTGCTGGTCCCAAAATTCGATCCAGGATTGACCCATTCCCTGCGATTCGTGATGTAATGGGGCGTTTCTGCGGGAAGCCACCGGGCCGGTGCCTGCCGAAGGTACCGCGCATGTGCCGTGCGGCATCGTGCCATGAGGCATCGCGCCGCGGTCATGACCACGGTATCGATCCGCCCGCACGGGTCGCGGCACCGGTATCTCTGGATCCAGCCTGCCTGGACATCGCCCCTTTGCCAAGCTGTAATGCATACGCTCGCGGTCATTCCCTGCTACAACGAGGCGCAAAGCCTGCCGGGGCTGCTGGCGCAGCTGGCGGCGCATTGTCCCGACCTGGACCTGGTGGTCATCGACGACGGCTCCACGGATGGCACCCATCGGGTGGTGCCGCCGCACATTCCGGTCGTGCGGCTCTTCCGCAACCTGGGCATCGGCGGGGCCATCCAGACCGGCTACAAGTACGCGCGGGAGCGGGGCTATGAGCTGGTCGTGCAGGTGGACGGGGACGGCCAGCATCCCCCCGACCAGATCCGCAAGCTGCTCGAGCGCTACCGGGAGCGCCCGGCCAATATCGTCATCGGCTCCCGCTTTCTGGATTCCAGCGGCTTCGTCTCCACCTTTCTGCGCCGGCAGGGCATCACGCTCATCCGCGGGACCCTGCTGCTGCTCTACGGCAAACGCATCACCGACCCCACCAGTGGGTTGCGTCTGGTGGATCGGGAGGCCCTGGCCCTGTTCAGCGCGGACTATCCGCTGGACTACCCCGAGCCCATTTCCATCGCCAATGCCCTGGAGCATGGGCTGAGCATCGCGGAAGTGCCGGTGACCATGCGCGCCCGCACGGGCGGCAAGAGCACGATCTCCGGGCTCAAGTCCATCTTCTACATGGTGCAGGTGGTGGGGTACATTGTCCTCACGCGCTCCAAGCGCCTGTTCCGCTGAGGCGGCGGCCCGGCGCCATCACGCCGCCGCGTCGGCATGCCGCGGCAATGCGGTACCGTGACACGGGATGCGCGGCACACCCGTCAGGCAACTTCACAGCCAAGGACGCGACCATGAGCACCATCGTCTTCGTTTCCATTTTCACCGTGCTGTACATCTTCGTGCTGTTCACCAATGCCGTGGCCAACCGCATCAGCCTGATCGACTTCCTGATGCTCTCCGCGGTGGCGCTGCTGCCCATCGGCTTCGAGCTCTTTCCGCGGACGGTGGAGCGGGTGTCCGCGCTGGTGCATGTCTCCCTGCCCTTCGTGCTGCTGGCCGGCTCGCTATTCGTGGTCGTCTTCGCCTACCTGTACCGCATCGTGATCAAGATCCAGCACCTCAAGCAGACCAACAGTCTGCTGATCCAGGAGCTGTCCCTGCTCAAGCACCGCGTGGAGCAGCAGGCCGCCCAGCACCGCAGCTAAACAGCACCGCAGCTAATCAGCACCGCAGCTAATCAGCACGGCGGCCCACCAGCACGGCACCTGACCGGCCACGTCCAATCATCCGGCACACCATGTCCCTTTCCACGAATGATGGTCATGTCAGCGGCGGCCGCCCCCGGGCCCCCGTGCTGTTCTCCCTGGACCTGGAGGACCATCTGGAGCAGTACCCGGCCGACGGCGGCCGGTACCAGGACATCACCATGCGCCTGCTGGACGTGCTGGAGGAACGCGGCGTACGGGGCACGGTGTTCACCGTGGGGCGCGTGGCAGAGACCGCCCCCTGGCTGATACAGGAGGTGACCCGGCGCGGACACGAGGTGGCCTGCCACAGCCACAAGCATGTGCCCCTGACCCGGGAGACGGCGGAGAGCTTCCGCGAGGGCACCGCGCGGGCGCGGGAGGCGCTGCAACAGGCGGCGGGTCAGCCCGTGGTGGGCTACCGCGCACCGGTGTTCTCGCTCACGCCTGCCGCGCCCTGGGCCGTCCCGGTGCTGGAAGAACTGGGGTTTGCCTATTCCTCCAGCATCATGCCCGTGCACCATCCGCTGCACGGGTTTCCGGGAGCGCCGCGGCGGCCCTTCCGCTGGCATGGGCGGCTGGTGGAATTTCCCTGTCCGGTGGTGCGCCTGGGGCCGCTGACCCTGCCCTTTCTGGGCGGCATCTACCTGCGCTATCTGCCCCTGGCCCTGGTGCGGCGTTGGCTCGCGCACGTGCCCACCCCCGCCTGGACCTACCTGCATCCCTACGACTTCGACGGTGCCGAGGGCTACCGGCGCTTTCCGGACCGGTCGATGCTGCTGAGCCTGCTGCTCTCCGCGCGGCGGGGCGGCACGCTGGACAAGCTGGCGGCGCTGCTGCCGCCGCGGAATGGGGATACCGCCGCGGGCCGGCCGGCACGGCCTGAGCAATGGGAGACGTTCGCGGAATGGGCAGCCGATGCGGGATTCGTGCAGGGGTTGCCGGCCTTTGCGCCGCCGGCCGCCACGGCCTGAGCGGACGCCCCTACCACTCCGCGTGGCAGGTCTCCTGGGGATTGCTTTCGAGCTGCACGGTCATGTGCGCCAGCTTGAAGCGCTCGCGCAGGTCCTTGGACAGCGCCGCCAGGAACACATCGCGGTCCAGGTCCTGGGCCACCACCAGATGGGCGGTGAGCATGGTCTCGTTGCTGCTCACGCCCCAGATGTGCAGATCGCAGATGCCGCGCACGTTGGGATCGGCGGCGAGAAAGCGGCTCACCTCCTCCGCATCGATCTCCCGCGGCACCGAGTCCATCAGCAGATTGGCCGAGTCGTACATGATCTTCACGCCGCTGATGCTGATCAGCAGGGCGATGCCCAGGGAGATCATGGGGTCGATCGCCGTCCAGCCGGTCAGCAGCACCACCGCACCCGCCACGATGGCACCGATGGACCCCAGCATGTCCCCGGTGATGTGCCACAGGGTGGCCCGGATGGACAGGTTCTCGTGGGCACTGCGGAAGACGATCAGGATCCCGGCGACATTGACCAGCAGGCCCAGCACGGCCACGGGCAGCATGATCCCGGCCAGCACGGGCTGCGGATTGCCCATGCGCTCCACGCCCTCCACCACGATCCAGGCGGCCAGGGACAGCAGCCCCACCGAGTTGATGAAGGCGGCCAGCAGCTCGGCGCGCTTGAAGCCATACGTGCGGAAGGCGGAAACGGAGCGCCCGGCCAGCCACAGTGCCACATAGGACAGCAGGATGGAGAAGCTGTCGGCGAACATGTGTACTGCGTCCGCCATCAACGCCAGCGACCCGCTCCACCAGCCTCCGACCACCTCCACGACCATGAAGGAGCCGGTGAGCAGCATCACGACCTCCAGCCGCCGCTTGTGGGTGGCGTCCCCCGCCGTGGCGAGGCCGTGGTCGTGCGCGTGATTTTGGGCCATGTGGATGCCTGCGGATCGATTCGGTTGGGTCGCGGCACCTAAGACTGGACAACAGGGGCAACCTGCATCCAGTGTAGGGGAGCCGCCGGGCGAAAATCAAACCGCCTCGCCCACACGGGCGCGGCATACCCGCCAGGCTGGGCCATGCGAGGGCGGCGGGCAACGCCCGTCCCAGCGGCCTACGGGACCTCTGACGCTGACTGCACGGGAGTGGGATGGCTTCTGCACGGATGATTCTGCTGCGCCAACAGGTCGGGCCCCTGGTCGTGGCCATCGGCTTTGCCGTGGGCCGCACCCTGGGCGATGCGGAAGCGTGGTTTCCCCTGAGCTGGCCCAGCCCGCTCACCCTGTCCCTGCTGGCCGGGCTGCTGCTCGCCTTTGCCTTGCGTCCGGTGATGACCCGGCTGCCCTGGTCCCGCCCCACGGGAGCGCTGCTCGGGCTGGCCCTGCTGGTCTGCCTGGGGCCGGCGGCGGACTGGCCATTGCACTGGCTGCTCGATGCCCTGGGCTTGCAGACCCTGCCACCGGGCAGCGCCCACGCGGCGGGCTTCGAGCTGGCCGGGGCGCTGGTGGCTGCCATGCTGATCGGTCTGGTGTACGCCCAACCCATCGGCGGCATCACGCCGGCCAACCTGTGGGCTCGGCTGGGTGTGCGGGGGCGCGGCTACTGGCTGGGCCGGCTGGCCGTCCTGGCCGCATTGGCGGTGCTGGTGCGCCTGCTGGTGGGCTGGCTGGACGCCGCCTGGTGGATGGGCGCCGACACCGCCCGCGCCCCCCTGCTGGCTCCCAACGGCTGGGCTCTGCTGCATATGGCCTGGGCCGGCGGCAGCGGCCCGGTGGCCCTGCTGTTGGGCGGCCTGTGGCTGCGGGCGCTGGTGACATTCCTGCCCCTGCTGGCCATCCCGTTGGTGCTGCGGGCCAAGGTGAGCCAGTACCTGATGGTATTTGCCATCCTGCTGTTCGTGCTGGGCGAGTTCGCGCCGCTGATGCTGGACCAGCCCTACTTCTCCGGCACTTGGCTGGGCCTGCGCGTGGCCATGGGCCTGCTGGTGAGCATCGTGCTGGGTGGCGCCATGGCCTGGGCCTTCCGCGACCGATCCCTCTCGGTGCGTGCCTGATGCGCGCAGCTACCGGCCACTCCAGCCCCCATCCACGGCCAGCACAGTGCCGGTGACGTAGGACGCTGCCGGTGAGGCCAGGAAGATGATGGCCGCCGTGAGCTCGCCCGTGCGCCCGGGCCTGCCGAGGGGGACAAATTTGGCCAGCATCTCCTTGTGCCGGTCATCCACCTGCCCGTCGCCCCGGTCGCCCGTCATGCGGGTGGGAAAGGAGCCCGGCGCCAGGGTATTCACGGTCACGCCCAGGGGCGCCCATTCCACCGCGAGCTGGCGCGTAAGGGCATTCAGCGCCCCCTTGGCCGCCGTGTAGGCCGCCGTGGGATAGATGGGGTTGGCCTGGGTGCCCATGATGGAGGACACGTTGATGATGCGCCCCTGGCCGCTGCGCCGCAGCCACGGCAGGGCGTGGCGGGACAAGGCGAAGGGCACGCTCAAATCGAGTCCCAGCACGGCCAGCCAGGCATCCAGGGGATGGCGCTCCGCTCGGGCGGCGGCGCCCGTGCCCGCATTGTTGACCAGGATGTCCAGCCCGCCCAGGGCCGCCGCCACCCGCCCGGGCAGGGCCTGCACCGCATCCGGGTCGCTCAAGTCGGTGGCGATGGGTTCGCAACGTACGCCCAGGGCCGCCACCTCGGCCGTCGCGCGGGCCAGGGGCGCGGCATGGCGCGCCACGACGGCCACGTCCGCCCCGGCGATGGCCAGGGCGCGGGCGAACTCCAGCCCCAGGCCGGTCGAGCCGCCCGTGACCAGGGCCACGCGGCCACGCAGGCTGAACAGGGATGCCAGGGTCGGCGGGGCCACGGCGGCTACCAGGACAACCAGCCACCATCCACGCGCACGCAGGAGCCGGTGACGTAGGACGCCGCCGGGGAGGCCAGAAACACCACGGCCCCCATCAGCTCGCCGTCCTGCCCCAGGCGCCCCATGGGGGTCAGCGCCTCCATTTTCGTGCGGAAGCGGTCCTGAATATCGCCCAGCTTGGGGTCCGTGTTCATCTCCGTCTTGAACCAGCCCGGGGCGATGGAGTTCACGGTGATGCCGTGCTTGGCCCACTCGATGGCGAGCTGCTTGGTCAGCAGCTCCACGCCGCCCTTGGAAGCCGTGTAGCCCACGGTATTGAACACCGAATTGGCCGCATAGCCGGCGGCCGAGGAGATGTTGATGATGCGCCCGCCGCCGCCCCGCTCGATCATGCCCCGCGCGGCGAGCTGGCTCATGTAGAACACGGCGCTCAGGTTCACGCGCAGGGCCGACTCCCACTGCTCGGGGGTCTGCTTCTCCGCTCGCCCGGCCGGCGCGATGCCGGCGTTGTTGACCAGGATGCTCACCGGCCCCAGCCCGGACTGCACCGCCGCGAAGGCCGCCTCGCGCTGGTCGGCGGCGGACACGTCGCCCCCCACGGGCAGGCAGCGCACGCCCATGGCCTCGATTTCCGCGGCCAGCTGATCCAGCCGCTCCTTGCGCCGCGCCATGATCGCCACGTCGGCCCCGGCGGCGCCCATGGCCTTGGCGAATTCCACGCCCAGCCCGCTGGAGGCGCCGGTCACCAGGGCCACCTGGCCCTTGAGGCTGAACAATGATTGCAGGTCGGTCACGATGGATTCTCCGTTGCGAGGGGCGGGGGCGGATTCACCAGGCCAGCCAGCCGCCGTCCACGGGCAGCACGGTGCCCGTGACGTAGGAGGCCGCGGGCGAGGCGAGGAAGATCACGGCCGCCGTCAGTTCGCCCTCGCGGCCCACCCGGTTCATGGGGGTAAAGGCTTCCATGCGCGCCTTGTGATCGGCCTTGATGTCGCCCACCCGCGGATCGATGTTCATCTCGGTGGGAAACCAGGCCGGAGCGATGCAGTTGACCGTGATGTCATGCTTGGCCCACTCGATGGCGAGCTGCTTGGTCATCAGGTGCACACCGCCCTTGGAGGCGGTGTAGCTGACCGTGTTGAAGATGGGGTTGGCCGCCTCGCCCATCACCGAGCCGATGTTGATGATGCGCCCGCCGCCGCCCCGTTCGATCATCACCCGCGCCACGCGCTGGGCCAGCAGGAAGGGCGCGGTCAGGTTCACGCGCAGGGCACCCTCCCAGTCAGCCGCCTTGTGCCGCTCGGCGGCGCCCAGGGGTGCGACACCCGCGTTGTTGATCAGGATGTCCACCGGCCCCAGTTCCGCCTCGATGCGGGTCACGGCCTGCTCGATGCCGTCATTGTCCGACAGGTCCGCCGCCACGGGCAGGCAGCGCACCCCCAGGGCCTGCACCTCCCTGGCCAATGCCTCCAGGCGATCCAGGCGCCGCGCCAGCACCGCCACATCCGCGCCGGCCTTGGCCATGGCCTTGGCGAATTCCACCCCGAGCCCCGCCGAGGCGCCCGTCACCAGGGCCACCTTGCCCTTGAGGTTGAACAACGCTTCCAGTTCGCTCACACCGTCTCCTGTCATGCGGGTGCGTGTCGTGTCAGGGGCATTGCCCCGCGGCAGGCCCCAGGTGATCTGATTTCCGCCATGCATGCCTGCCGGCCGTGGGGCACCGCGGGGCCCAGCACCAGGACCGCCATCACCAGGACAGCCAGCCCCCATCCACTGTGAGCACCGAGCCGGTCACATAGGAGGCCGCGGGGGAGGCCAGAAAGATCAGCGCCGCGGTCAGTTCGCCCTCGCGGCCCAGGCGCTTCATTGGCGTCAGTTCTTCCATGCGCACCTGATACCTGGGATTGATCCCCCCGTGGCGCGGGTCGTAGGCCATCTCCGAGGGAAACCACGCCGGGGCCAGGGCATTGACCGTGATGCCGTGCCTGGCCCACTCGATGGCGAGCTGCCTGGTCAGCATGTGCATGCCGCCCTTGCTGGCATTGTAGGCCGCGGTGGGGAATACCGCGCTGGCCACTTCGCCCATCACGGAGCCGATGTTGATGATGCGCCCGCCGCGGCCCCGCTCGATCATGCCTCGCGCGGCATGTTGCGCCAGCTGAAACGGCGCGGTCAGATTGATGCGCAGGGCCTGCTCCCATTCCTCCGCCGGATGCTTTTCCGCCTTGGCCGCCGGGGCGATGCCGGCATTGTTGATCAGGATGTCCACCGGCCCCAGGCCCGCGGTGACCTGTGCGTAGGCCTCCTCGAGCTGTGCCGGATCGGACAGGTCGGCCTGGACGGGCAGGCAGCGCACACCCAGCGCCTCGATCTGCGGGGCCAAGGCCTCCAGCCGTTCCATGCGGCGCGCCACGAGCGCCACGTCGGCCCCGCCGATGGCCATGGCCTTGGCGAATTCCACCCCGAGCCCCGCCGAGGCGCCGGTGACCAGCGCCACCTGACCCTTCAGGCTGAACAGGGATTCCAACGTCGTCATGGCAACCGTCTCCATCGTGTGGCCTGCTTGC
>Ga0326597_10001972_pt1 | contig 31530 bp, 37 predicted proteins | sample RVTome_12_FD_203789 | JGI IMG/M metagenome (GOLD analysis project Ga0326597, IMG submission 203789) | Soil microbial communities from uranium-contaminated site in the Upper Colorado River Basin, Wyoming, United States - RVT100D185 | ecosystem: Environmental > Terrestrial > Soil > Contaminated >...
CTGAGGCCAAGGCCCGCTACCGCGCCATGTACCCAGGCCGTAAGCCATAATGAGTCTATACGTCAAAGAAACGAACGATACGCAGTCGTACGAGGTCGTGGAGGCCATGCGAGACCTGGTTGCTGCCAGTAACCAGATCGTCACGCCCTACTTCATCCTGGAAGCGGATCACGTCTTTGCCCACTCGGTGGACGAGGCTCCCGCCCAAGCGAGCGAGGACGAGGAATTCCCCGAGCGATACGTGGTTGTTCGCGAGGCGCAAGGCGTTGGCGCCCGGGTACAGAGCATTTCGGGCTACGACGTGGTTCCGGTCCAGGTCATGGCCTGTCTCAAGCGGGACTTGGCCAATAATAGAACACATGCTTCCAAGTGGATGGCAGCGATCCACAACCGCCTGAAAAAGGTGATCAACGGCCAAACGGTTTCGCTCACGCTCAATCAGCTGGTGCTGCCCTTCGCACAGGAGGAAAAGCCATCCACCCCGGAGCTTGATCCACTCGACGAGACGTACTGGTATTCGACGGCCCTGTACTTGGCCGTACTGGCCCCGCCCGCGTCTTAACATTCAAGTTGGTAGGCCGAATTGAATCGGCATACAGGGATCACCCCGGACATACAACTCTACTGGAAAAGGTCATGGCTCAGGACGAAGTAACAATTCCCAACCAAGGAAATCCTGCCGCGATGAGAAGGAAGGCGGAGAAATTGACGGAGAAGGGATGGGAAATCGTCCAGCGCTCGTCAACGAGTATTACGCTCAAGAAGGGTTCCGGGGCACCAGCCCCGCCCAAGAGCACGGAGCCCGCCGCCTCGTCCAAGTAACACCACCGCCTCCCGGCTAAACCGAACTGACCCATGCCGTACGTACCCCTCGGACCCTGTCAACTTTTCGTCGGAGACGCCACTACCACGGCGGGCGCCGACATGTACAATCTCGGCGACACGGAAAACGTGTCGGTCGACGTTGGCGTCAAAATCGCCTTCACGTCGAGCGCGCAGCGCCAGGGCGCGGCCCACGCGGACTCCGTCTACTACATGACTCCTGAGCCGATGGCCACGGCCGAACTCAAGGATGCCGGTGTCACGACCCTGGAGCAGCTCATCGGAAACGGTGTGTTGTCGGGCGCGACCATGGGCTTTGGGGACACGTTCACCCACGCGTACGCGGCGAGCGCCTCCACCCTGCCGACGATTGCCATCATCCCCGAGACGCAGAAGTCGAGCGGGGTTTCGGCTCCCAACGGCATCTGGTTTCCTCGCGGCATCATCTCGGGCCTTGGCGGCATCCAGTTTGGCCGGGTCTCCGAAGGCGAGAACAACCAGCCATACAATATCGAAATCCGCTCGTGCTACGAGTCGGCCGACCAGGACGGCACGGCCATCACCACCGGATACCGGATGGGATGGATGGGTCCACCCACGGGCGCAGGCGTGACTTGGCTCCTACCCGCCCTGAACTAATGAGCCATGCGACACGCCTTGATCCGGTCTGTACTGGATCGGGACGTATGCCTCCAGTCAGGAGAGCGCTTCATCGTTCGATCCCCGACCGTCGGCGAGGCCCTCACGGTACTGGCTTGCTACGAGGGTGCGCTCCGGGGCGAAAGCGTTCAGACCGAGGTCTTGTTCGAGGCCTTGGCCCATTGGCTCCCCTCTGACCTGTACAAGGTCTTCACGCGCAAGGGATATCCGGTACAGACCGCTATCGGACACGTGTTGGAGATCGTCAACGAGGGCGTGCCCCAGCTGGCGATCAAAAAGGCGGAGGCCGAGGGTAAGCCCGTAACGCCGGGAAAGATCGCCGTTCTGGATTGGGACTCGGTGGTCGCCGACTACATGGCGGCTTATGGCGCGACGCTCTCCCAGACCTTGGCCGAGCCGTGGAACGGGTTTCTCCTTTTGTCTGAGCGGGTCGATATGATTCAGGCAAGGGAGACCCTGCGCATCATCCGTGCAACGGGTCTTCCCTACATCAAAGATGACCGCGAGCGCCAGAAGGCGATGGACGAACTCGTCGTGCGGGCTGGTGGCCGGGTAGAGACCGATGAAGAGCGCCGAGAACGGCTACTCTCCATCCAGCAGCAGCAATTGGACATCCTGGCTCGTCAGTTCGCACAGGCCGGGGCGTTTGTCGGCCCGCAGCCGCCCAAACCACGAGCAGAGGCTTGACCATGTCGGATGACGTTAGGCAGAAAATCATCATCATCACCGACGACAAGCAGCTCAAGGACCTGGTCGTTAATCTGGAGCGCGTCTCGACGACCGGGAAAAAGGTCGGCAAGTCGGTTACGACCAGCGGGAAGCAGATGGGGTCGTCGTGGAAGGTCGCTCAGGGCCATTTGAAGGGGCTCTTGGGCGAACTCGGGGGCATGGTCCCCATGCTGGGTAAGATATCCCGCCTTGGTCCGGCCGCGATCTTCGCCGGAATCGGTATCGGGATGCTCAAGGCTACGCAGGAAGCGTCCAAGTTCGAGCACCGCATGGCCGAGGTCCTGACGCTCGTTGACACGACGAAGGTGAGCGCGCAGAAGCTGACGCAGGAGATCATTGCCCTGTCCACCAGGGGACCCACCGGCCTCATCGACCTGACCGAAGGGCTCTACGACCTGGTATCCGCGGGCGTGGATGCCAATCGAAGTATCCAGGTCCTGGACGTGGCCATGCGATCGGCCGTTGCCGGTGTGACCGATGCCGAGGTCGCGATCGACGGTATCACGTCGGCCATGAACGCATGGGGTTATCAGGCCGAGCAGGCGGAGGATATTTCGAACTCGTTCTTCGTAGCTGTGAGGAATGGAAAGACGACTTTTTCTGAATTATCCGCCTCTATTGGCCAATTAGGGCCTATTGCCGCTGCCACCGGCGTGGGCCTGGACACGGCGCTCGCCGGTGTTGCGGCCATCACCACGGCTGGTGTGCGCACGAACCTGGCGATGACCCAGATGCGCTCGCTGCTCATTGCTGTAGCCCGGCAGGTTCCGCAGACGGTGAAGGTAGCCAAGGAAATGGGTGCAGCGTTCACCGTCGCCGACCTCCGGACGAAGGGCTTGCGCCAGTTCTTAGATGACCTGTTGCTGGCATCGGGCGGAGACGAAACAAAGCTCACGCGTCTCGTGGGTAGAATCGAGGCCCTGAACGCCATTTTGCAGCTATCTGGTAGCCAGTCCGCCAAGTTCAGTAAGAACTTGGACGACATGACGAATAAGGCGGGCTCGATGCAGGATGCGTACGAGAAGATGCGGGGCACGCTCATCACCGTGACGGCTACGATCCGCAACCAGTTGTCTGCGGCCATGACGAAGATCGGGCTGAGGTTGATTCCGATGGTTACGGCACGCCTCCAAGACTTTTCTGATGCGCTCCGGTCATTCGATTCCCCGCTACGCAAGATGGTCGATCGCCTCAATGCCCTGGATGTCGACCCAAACCTCAAATTTAGGATGGAGGTCCTCCTTGACATCCAAGAGAGCGAGGCGCGATTAGAGAAGCTGAGGCGGGATATGCGATCGACAAAGTTCGTGATCCCGGTCGAGTTTGGAACCTCCGACTCATGGATGACACCCATCAACAACTACTGGAACACGTTTTGGCAACAGGGGGCGCAGTCGGTCGACAAAAATTCGTGGTGGTTTACGGCTTTCGGAGGATCTCTTGTCGAGGCAATATGGGTTTCTCTCCGGGGATTCTCCAAGGACATGGAGGGGAACTGGGGCGTGATGTTCAGGGACATGACGAAGGACCTGGTCAACGACCCAGCCTTCTCGTTCGGCGTTTCGCTCAAAGACTTTGACCTCCGAACATCGGGGATCAAGGAAACCGAGGACGTGATCGCAGGCCTCTTAGACGGGATTGAACGAATGAGCACCGAGTGGGCAAACATCGGTGACGCGGATAGCAAGCGAGCAAAGAATCTGACATTAATGACTGATATGGCGGAAGAATCGTATCGGTTCGCCGTAGAAGCGCTTGCGCAGAAACGGCTGGAGGCCAATGAGGAAGAACGAATTTTGGCCTTGCGTGCAGAAGCGAGCGGCGACAACCTTGCGCAGCGTCGCGAGAGAGAAAAGGACCTGGAGGTCATAAGGAAAACGATGCAGGTCGAATCTGATGCGTATTTCCAGCGGGTTCAAGGGCTTTCCGAGATCAGGCAGCACCAAGAGGATCTCCGGCGCCTTGACGACATCAACCGTAAGAAGATGGAGGCCCGGATGAAGGTGTCTGGCGGCGTACCCCAGGAATTTGTCGACCGCGAACTAAAGATATACGACGAGCAGGTTGCGCTATTGAATCTGCGCATCGAGGGCTCACAAGAGCTTTACGACGAATGGCAAAAGAAGGTCGATGACCTGAACAAGGCCATGGAAAAAGGCCGGACCACGCTCTCGAACATGTCCGATGAACTGGCGGAGGCGAGCGCGCCCTCGTTCCTGGGCGAAGAGATCAAGAAGTCGATCACCCTTCGCAAGCAGATGGAAGAGTTACGGGAGGCGATCGACACCATGGTCGAGGCCAAGTCCAACGCCATGCCCGAGGGTATCGAGTGGACGCCCGACAAACAGGAGATGCTCGACCAGTCGCGTATTATCATGGCCGGAATGCAGGTAGAGGCCGCGAAGCTGGCCGACCGCATCCGGGCGGAGAAGACGTTCGCGCCCGTCGTCCAGTCGATCCTCGATGGGATCGGGGACGCCAGTCTCGGCGAGCTTGATCTCGATGACATTTCCGACAAGATTAGCGCGGAGGCACTCTCCGACGTGATCGAGGACGTGCTCAAGGGTGCTCGTGCGAAGGTTGACGCCGAGGCCGGGAAGATCCTCATCGGCCTGCCTCTACAGGCCACGGAGGAAGAACGGGCCGCGGCCGACGCCCAGATAGAGGCACTGTACCAGCTGGCACGCGAGCGTGTGGGTGGTCTTGGCGCTCAGATCATGGCGTTTTTTCCCCAAGCCGTCGAGGGCATCAACCTGATTGCCGACGAGATGGAGCGCATCGGGATACCCGAGGGCAAGGTCACGGCCCAGATCAAGGCGATCACCGCCGAGATGGAGCGCGGGATGTCGATAGCGGGCAACCAATTCGGCCTTGGCCTGATAGATGAAAAGACGCTACGCGAAAGGGTCAAAAAGTTCGCCGACGAGGCAAAGGCCCGTCTGGACGAAGTGTTTGGCCAAGACGGGTCCGGGCTCACTTTGGATCAACTCAAAGCCATTAAAGACATCATTGACCAGATTTCGGAGTCGGCCGAAGACGCCGAGACCAAGCTGGAGAAGTTTTTGTCCACGGCGGCGGGCGTGGAGGACCTCTTGGGCTCGATCCACGACCTGGCATCGGGTATGGACGGGGTCGGGGAAGCGGCGCTCAGGGCCATCGGCGGGGTTGTGAGGTTGGCGGGCGCCGTGCGCAAGGCCGGGGAGGCCCAGCAGGTGATGGCCGAAACCAAAGAGGCGGGAAAGGACCCAACCTTGGGCATGAAGTTCAGCGCCGCGGCGGGCATGGTCGGTGTCGTTTCTGCCGTCGCCGGATTCGTCAGCGGCATACGCCAAGCCAGCAAGGAGCGCCAGCGCCAGCACCTGGCCGAGATGCGCCGCATGATCGACCTGGAACGACAGCTTCGGGCCAACACCCATGCCCTGCGCCAGCAATTAGACGAGCAGTTCAAGGGCGGGATCGCGGGTGCTGGCATCAAGGGATCGGATTTGGCCGCGGGGGCAAACATCTTGCAGCAAGATCCGGCGGCGGAAATCAACCGGATCATCCGGGATGGAATCCGTGCCTATGGCCCGGGTAACCTCGGGGCCATCAAGGAGGCGCTGGAGCGAGCGCGTGGCGTGGCGCTCGACCACCTCCAGGCGATCGAGGAACTGGGTATCGACGGGCTCGACAACTTGCAGGAGACCTTCAACACGGCGCTCGATAGTGGCATGACCGTGGCCGAGGCCTTGGCCACGGCCCTGGAGCCGGTCAAAGGGTTTATCCCGCAAATATCCGACGCATTGGGCCGGGCGACAAAGGACGTGGCCGGTGCCGTCCAACTCTTCAACGATCTGGTGAACATGGTCGGACTCGATCCGAAAGAGGCGCTGGGCAAGATGCTGGCCTTCCTCGACGAACTGGATCTGGGTGAGGCGTTTGACGCGCTCGTCGCCAGGCTGGCATCGGTGGACATTTCGACCGAGGATGGGCAAAAGGCCTTCCGCGAGATCGTGGCCGAGATCAAGACCAAGATGCTTGCCGGACAGGCCGGTGGCCTGTTGGAAAACGTGACCAGCGAAGAACTCGACGACTTGCTCAGTACGTGGCTGGGTGTCCTGCCGGATGTGAGCGAGAACCTGGCAACGGCCCTGCAATCGGCGGTCGACGCGCTCGGGGTATTCACCGGACTCTTGGGCAAGGAGGGGGTCGAGGCGTTTCGCTTCTTCATCGACCGATTGCTCGCGAACGAAGACGAGTTGGGCAAGGATCTGTCCGACGCCTTGCGCCTGGCGAAAGGGTTTGACCTCTCATCGCAGGAGGGTCAGAACCAGTTGGCGGCGCTGGTGGAGTCCATGGCGCTCTCGATCTTGGCCGGGACATCGTCCGATGATTTTGGTATCCCCGCCGACGAGCTACTGTCCATCGCCGAGCAGCTCAAGCGCTTGGGCAAGTCCGCGTTCGAGGACGGATTCACCTCCAGCACAACCGCGCTCAGGACCGTGACCGAGATCCAGGGGAACGAGATGATCATCATCCTGAACTCGATTGATCACGGGATTCGTTCGCTCGTGTCCTCGGCCACGGGCGTGAGCCTGTCGTCGCGTCAGCAGATGCCCGCCCTTCCAGCGAGCATGACGCACGCGTTCGACGCGCTCTCTGCGCAGTCGCGGGCCAGGGCCAGTGTCGGGCCATCGACCCGTAACGCGATCGAGATGAAGAACTTCTTCGACATCGACGTGAGCGTCGCTCCTTCAATCGAGGCCGCCCTCGTCGAAATGGGAAAGAAGGTCACCGACAAATACAATCGCGTCTTTCCCAGGCGTTAGCCCGTGCCGAAAACGATAACCAGCGTCCGTGTGTACCGGGCCTCCACCTACACGGTAGCTGTTGGCGACGAGGTGCAGGTCGGTGGTTCGAACGAGTTGTACGGCCTTTTCTCGCGGGCCATTGTCATCGAGCGGCCACTGGGCGAGGCGGACAAGCTCACCACGACCATCATCCGGGGCTCCGGGTGGACGCTCGGCGATAAGATCAGTATGCGCACGCGTCTGGTGGTCACCTACAGTGACGATTCGGCCGAGATGTTTCGCGTGCGCGAGGTCACGCCCGACGCCACGGGCATGAAGGACATGAACGTGGAGGCCTGGTCCATGTGGACGGACTTGGCCGCGATCTTCCTGCGCTATGTGCGCACACCGAGCCCCTTCATCAGTTACGAGTACCCGCTGCGCGACCGGACGGTTGAAGACCTGTTGACGGACGTTGTCTTCAACACCGAGTTCGGGGTTCCCTCTTTTTTCGAGCTGGGCTCGATATCTACCGAGATTGCGTCCGTGAAGGTGAGCATCGACTCGAAAGTCGCCTCCATCCAAGAGGTGCTCTACGCGATTGCCGATCAGGTCCTCGTGGCCAGCAACCTCTCTCTGGAACTGGAAGACGCGTACAACCCGGGGACCAACAAGCTGGTCTGCAACTTCGTGCGCGAGGCCGGGGCCGTGGCCGCGGAGAAAGACCCGTACAACCCCGATCCAAGCTCCAGGCCGGTACGTGGTCCCGGGAAAAGCGGGCAGATCGCCAACAGGTCGGACCTCACGTACACCGACGCGCAGGACGACTTCTATTCGCGCCTCGTGCCCTTTGCCGGGGGCGAGGACGCTCGCGTGGGGGTGGGCGGCGTTTGGTGGAACATCGTGTCCTACACCGAGGGGACGAAGACCTTCGTCCTGGAGACCGGTGCTGTGCCCTACGACGACGCGTACGTGGATGACGTGGCGACCGGCGCGACGTTCTTCGTCGAGGTGGACAACCTGGCGCTGACCATGTCATCGGACACGGACGCGCAGGTCACGACCACGGACGAGGGTTCGGTCAGCGTGACCGTCGCCACGCACAAGGCCGCGTACCTGACGGCGGCCAAACTTCGTTTCTACACGACTATTGGCGGCGGTGTGGCCGGGGCAGTTGTTCCCGGATCGTTCGTGACGTACATCCACAACCCCGTGGCCGAACAGGCAAAGGGCGTGGTCGAGTCCATCGTCGATTACGAAGAGATCGTGCCCTTTGACAACGAGTTTTTCGAGGCCGATGGATCTGCGGACATGAGTACGTGGGGCGCGCCCGCCGGTGGTACGGTCAAGGGCGTGGACTCCTTGCCCGAGGGGCTATTGGTCTATGCGCCGGACACCGCCTACCAGCCGGAAATCCGGGGCGCAACGGTCAGCACAAAGATCCTGATCGTGACCGGAGACTTTTCGGCCGTGCCTTCGGGAGACACGTTTACGATGGTGGCCGGGTCCTCGTGGACCGGTCAGTACACCTTGGACGGGAGCCCTACGTACGATGCCGTCCTGGGAGAAACGGAAATCACCGTCACGGCGCTTAATGGCGGAGAGGCCGACATCGACTATCTGTTCGAGGGCACGGGGTTTTTCCTGGCATGGGACGAGGACTACATCCTGGTCGAAGAGTCAATGGACCCCGACTATGTGCTCAATGGCACGCTCTCGGCCAAGGTCACCGCCTCGCTCATCGGCGTGGGCCTGCGCACGGAAAACATCACGATCGAGCGCACGGCCGAGAACGCGTACCTGAGCGCATGGGCCTCGGCCTCCGTGCTCCAGGGATCGGTCAAGCTCCAGGTCGTTGACGTGGTGACCGGTGACGTGTACCCGCCGGTCGAATCCAGCGATCAGGCGCAGTGGGGAAGCCCTGAGACACGGGGTATGGAGATCAACGGTATTCTACCGGCAATTGACTTTGGCGAAAGCCGCGCCTATTACGTCGTCCTGTGGGCCATGGAGGCGGGCACCATCTTCAACTGGGACGGACTCTCGCTCACGCGTAGCCCTACGTCATGGGAGTTATCCCCGTATATGGGTCAGCGCGACCTTTTCCGGGCGGCTGCCCGGGAGATGACCCGCTCGGGCGGCGTTCGCCAAGCGCAGTACAGCGCCCGGTTCTACGATGTAACCAGCCTGTCGGAGAGCGCGAGCTTCAACGAAGTGCTCAAGGGCTCGTGGTGCCGGATATTCGACATGCACGACGAGTCGACGGACACCTACAAGCTCGACGTATCGACCAGGGCCATTGTCGTGCGCGATGAATACGACCTGATCCATGGCAATTTTGAGAAGGTGGCGGAGTTCAATTCCGAGCGGCCGTCGCTCGCCGACCGCCTGGTTCTGACCAAGCGGCGCGTACGCATCCCTCGCGCTCCGTTTGCCGCCGGATCGGCGTCCGGGGCCGGTCGATACACGACGATTGTCTTTCGTCGCTCTGCGGCCCTTCCAGGGGCTCCTACCGGCAGCACTATCCCGCCCACTGACTGGAGCGTGCTTCCGCCGGTCGAGGACGGGAACCCACTGTGGATGTCGACCGGGAGATTCACCGGCGACACGAATCAGCTTATTGGCCTGTGGTCTACGCCCGTGCAGATCGACGCGCCGATCGCGTACTACATCAAGCCACTGGGCGGTACCAGTATGCACAACAGCGCTGGCACGCTGACGATCGAGGCCCGAATTGTCGCCGGTGGCCAGGATGCGCTCTTGACCTCTGGTGCCGTCCGCCTCTACGTGGGGTCGACCGAGGTTACGGTCGCGAACGGGTACGCAACAGGATCAGACGGTTTTACCGGGGTCTTCGACTCGGGGGACATTGCCGGTAGCGTCCTCGTCACGCTCAAGGAACTGGGTGAAGATCCGCTCGACACGATTACGCTCGTGGATATCAGCGACGGTGGCGATGCGATCTATGGCTACGTCGAGGCGAGCAGTGGCCTTGCCTGGACGCAGGCCGTCAACGAGGGGGCGTGGGCGCCCACCAGCGCGACGACGGACTTGGATTTCACCTTCGTTCAGGGCGGAGCAGCCGTGTGCCGCGACGCCAAGCGCGTGACCCGGGATTCCAGCGGCCTGCTGACCGTGACCGACACCGCGCACAAGGACGATGACCTCGATGAGGCGACGTTCGTGGTCTCGGGATCTGGTACACAGGCCTTGACCATCACAGCCGCGTTTGGCGGAGTGATCATCGCCGAGACCGTGATCACGAGCAGGGGCGGGTCCGATGGCTCGGATGGGACGGATTCTCGCGCTGTCAAGCTCACGGCCGCGACCTATGCCATCGCCTACGACTCCGATGGCGACAACCCGGACCCGAGTCCGACGATTGTCTTGACGGCCACGGCCCAGAACTTCACCAACCCGTGGTTCAAATTCACCGGTGACGGGATTTCCGACGAGGGGACGTTCACCGACGGCACGGGAGACAGCGACACATTCAACTTCCCGGTACCAGCTGCTTTCTTCGCCGCGCCCAAGGTCCTTCGCGTTGGTGTCTCGGACGGCGATCAGAATGAGTTGGCCTTCGACACGATCGTGATTGTCGCGGTCAAGGAAGGGACCAGCGGCTATACGGTCGTGGTCACGAACGAGGCGCATACTCTTCCCACGACGAACGCCGATGTCGTGACCTATACAGGGAGTGGAACGCAGATTATCGCGTTCAGGGGCGCGGTCGAGCTAAACGGCGTGACGGCAGGTACCCCGGGTGAAGGCGAGTTCCGGGTCATGTCCGTAGATGATCAGAGCATCACGGTCGGGGCGATTTCCTCTCCGGCAAACCCCATAGTCGTGGCCGATCACTCGGCGATGACCGCGGACACGGCTGCCATCACGTTCACGATCAACCTGGAGAACATCGTGACCAGTGTCACGAAGATCCAGACGCTGGCCAAGTCCAATCAGGGCGCGGACGGAGAAAATGCCGTCCAGTATTACATCAAGCCGCTCACCGGCACGGCCATCCACAATGGCACGGGTACGATCACGGTCGAGGCCCACCAGCTGACGGGCGACGCCGACGTACTCCTTTCCTCTGGCACGATCAAACTGTTTGTCGGCTCGACCGAGGTCACAGTCGCCAACGGGTACGCTACGGGCTCAGATGGGTACACGGGCGTTTTTGACTCGGGAGACATCTCCGGCGACGTGGTTGTCCTGCTCAAGGATGGGGCGGGAGGTACGGTCCTGGACACGATTACGCTCGTGGACATCGCGGACGGAGCGGCGGGCGATGCTGGGGCGGCAGCCGTCTACGGATTCATCGAGCCGAGTAACGGCCTTGGCTGGCGCCAGGACAAGAACCTGGGCTCCTGGGTACCGGCCGGGACGATAACAGACCTGGACGTGACCTTCGTCCAGGGCGGTACGACGGTAGCCCGGGACGCGTACAGGCTCACGCTGACGCAAGCCGCGGGCACGATCGCGGGCTCGGCCACTGCCCACCCGCTTGGCGACCTGAATACGTCACGGATTACGATCACTCCCTCTGGCAGCGGCACGGGCATCGTCAGCGTCTTGTTCTCATACTCGTTCGACGGATTCGCGGCCTCGGTCACCGAAACCGTTTATGCGGTGCGCGGCGGCGACGGCGGCGACTACTGGGAGACGCGCTTCAAGCGCAGCGCTACGCAGCCCGATACCCCTGGACCCACGGATACCGACCCTTCGGGCTGGACAACGGCCGTGCCCGCGGCCGACGGTAACCCGCTATGGGCCTCTGCCGCCAGGTACAACGCCGCGGGAACGTCGATCGTCACCGCGTGGTCGACTCCCGAGAAGATTTCGGGCGACGACCTGCCAACGTTCGAGGACGTGGCAATCCGCTACGGCGACCTGTCGACAGCCGGGCAAAAGGTGTATGCCGAAACGATTTCGATCCGTAGCGCGGACACGGTCCAGTTCAAGGTCGAGAACGGGGTCACGGAGTCCGAGCCCTCGACAGGCCTTGCCGAGGTCGAGATCGCGGGGACGACCACCATGCTGGATCTGTCCGCTGCCCCGGATTCGGGAACGACCCAGACACTGGCCGCTGGCGTGAAGCTCGGCGAGACCCGTACCGTGTGGATCAGAGCCCGAGACGACGCCGGGGGTATCAACGGTAAGTGGGTGCGTTTCCTTCTGCGAAACGACGTGGTCCTACAGAATATCGGTTTGGAATGGAAGCCGCCGACGACCGTCGCCGGGGACAAGACCAATGCCCGGTTCGTTGTCAGTCCGCAGTCCAAGGTCGGTAACTGGAAGCTGGAGTATCTGGTTGACGAGGATGACACGGACCCGGTGACCGGGGACGCGACAACCGTCTCGTCATCGGCCTCGACCGGGGCGGCGATCGTTGTGGCAGACATCCAGACATCAACCCGGGACACGGAGGCCGACACTACGACCTTCAAGTACCTTCATTACCGGGTTGTGGCCGAGGACTATGTCGGGAAGTGGGGGTCGGGCATTGCCTATAGTGCGGCGAACGTGGTCGAAAACGACTCGGGGATCTATCGCTGTTTTTCTGGCCACACGAGCGGGGCAAGTACCGAGCCCGGTACCGGGGCCTCGTGGACAGCTCGCTGGGTGCTGGAGGAAGAAGGCTCGCCCTACATCATCAGCAAGTGGGCTATTGCCACGGTTCCACTGGGCGTTGTGTTTGACGTGACCCTGTCCTACGAACTGGAAAGCCTTGGGTCCTCGAATTGGATCGACCACATCACCGTGGCCTTGGACCACGCCCTTGACGGGTGGCAAGTGTCGTGCCTGCGGGAAAGCGGCGGAACCCGAACCATGCTCGTATCCCAGCTGGCGTTTAGCCAGGCCGTGTTCAACGAGAGCACCGAAGAGTGGGACTTCGAGTTCGAGACCAAGTTTTACAACGATCCGGCGCCCATAGCCCACGCTACCTACCGGGTCAAGGTCTACAACGCCTCGTTCGCGCTCTTGTACAGCGACACGATCACGGGCAATGACGCATAGGGCGCCGCTTACACGGAGGGCTGGCTGGTCGAACTGTATGTGTAGGGATCAGCCCTGGATCGACAGAGGTATCTTCGCCCGGCCGGGCGAAGGTTGATCGGGGGAGATAATACCTACTGGGGGTCTCTCTCGTAATAACGATAATTGGACACGATTTACGCCATGCCAATTGACATACCTTGGGGCGAACTGTTTAAGGTTCTAACCATCCTGCTCTCCTGCATAGGAGGCTTGTGGGCCTATAACCTCAAGCAGTGGAAATTGTACACCAAAACGGTCAAGGCTCACCACATCGAGATTGTATCGGACAAGGATGAGCGGATTGCGGTGCTGGAGGGCCTTTTGCGCGAGCGAGAGGCGGAGATCCGAGCATTCAACGAGGTCACGCGACAAACGCTGTCCGACGTGGCAAGCGCGATGAGTTCTGTGTCCCCGGCCTTCGATACGACGCGGGGGCACATCACCCAGGAACACAAAAAATCAAGGCGAACGACGGTTTTGACCGCGGACAAAACAGTTCGTGACTTGGGTGGTAGTCCGTCGCATATGATTATTGACGATTAAAACGCCATGTGTGATTTTGAACTGGCAAGAACGACGACAAGAGTGGCCCATGCCAACCTGCGCAAAATAGCTATTGATTGGCAAAAGGCACTGTGCGTAGACGTGTTGCCCATTTCAGATGACTGGGAACCGTATTCGGATGAATTCTACGTCATGGTTCGGACGGTAGAACGCTCGCCTCGTGGGCACGTTGCCGTGCTGGAGGTTGCCTGGCCACAGGCCGGGACAACGCCCGAGCACTACCACCCCAAATGTAAAGAGGTAACTATCGTGACCAAGGGCCACGTCACGGTGTTTTTCGAGCCAGAGCCCGAAAGCGGGCTTGTTGATTACGAAGACCTCGGCCCTGGCGATATGTATACCATAGAACCGGGTGTCCGCCATGCGACCAGCTTCCATGCGGGGTGCGCGTATCGCATCGTATACCATCCGCCCATGCCACATTCGGCCCAAGTATCAGAAGACCAAGGGGACCAATGAACGAAACCCCTAACCGCCACCGCCTCGGTGATTTTAAGTTCACTTGGGTGACGATCGTTTTTATCGTCCTTGCGTCCTTGGGCTTGTGGGCGACAGTCCCTAACCTCGCCTCCGGCGAACTGTGGTCGGTCTCGGACATTCCGATGAGCCTATGGAGGATGGGGATGGGCCTTGCCGCCTTTGGCATCGTGGACAACATCCTCCTGCGCCGCTTCTCAACGTACGAGATGCTGCGCAACTCCCCTACAGCTTATGCCATCTATTGCCTCGGCGCTGCTTTTATCATTGGCTGCGCTATTATGCCCGGTCTCTAACGGACAGGCGCATGTGGACACGGCCCGGGCTTACGTCGGCACGATCGAGGACGGGCCAAATTCAGGGCCGCATATCAAACGGTTTCTCGCCAGCGTAGGGCTCGGCGAAGGCCCTCCCTACTGCGCGGCCTTCGTCTCCTTCACCCTGAGCGCCCCCACGTGCCAGGCTGAATTCCCGCAGATACGCTCGGCCCTGGCCTCCAAGTTCATCACCGCCCGCTCGATCAAAGCCTCGCACGCCTTGCGCGGGGCCGATGTCCCGGTAGGATCGCTCGTCATTTGGCTCAGGGGCCGCACGATCTTCGGCCACATTGGAATCGTATTGGCCTGGGATGGGCGCTGCGGAACGACGCTTGAAGCCAATACCAGCGGGACGGTATTTGGCGATCAGCGCGAGGGCGATGGAGTGTTCATCAAACAGCGCTGCATTGAGCCGAACAATTATTTCCGTATCGTGTCGTTCACGCCAGTCATTTACGACTACAGCGACCCCTGTTTTTTGGTCACAGATTCACCGGGTACGATATGCCCAAGACAACCGGAATAGCCATTATCCTGACGTGTGTGGCCATCGCGCTGCTTCGTCACTACGAGGTAGACACCTGGGTGTCAGAACCTGAACCAGAGCAGTGCGCTACGTGGGAGCGGCACAGTACGTTGTATCCGGGAGTCGATGGTAAGTCGCTGGTGTTCGCCGTGTTCGACACGGAGGACATCTGTCGCCTCGGTGGACCCGTCATCAAAATCTGTTGACATGGCCAAGAACCTGATCATTGCCGCTTGCCTTTTGGTTTGCGTCCTGCTTGCGTACGGGCTTTTCGCCGGTGTCCAGCGCGAAGGGCGACTGCGTGAGCGTATTGACGTTGCCGATCGCGTGATTCAGGCCGAGCGGCACACCCAAGACACCCTGCGCCTCGCGTTTGAGGCCCTCGATTCACGGTACAACGACTTGGGCCACCGGGTCGACTCGCTGGACGCGAGCCGTTCGTGGTGGTTCAGACAAGCACAATCCAATGAAAGAGCACTCCAGGATGCGTCCATTCGTTTTGTTGGCAGTGATTCTGCCCTTGCTCACGCTATCTACAGCGCGTGGCTCCAGCGCGCAGGACAGTAGGGCGGACACGGTCTTGGCCGTCGTTTTCCCGGACGGCAACCCGTGGATCTGCGAGACACGGACCATCGCCGAGGACATCTTGGCCGCGCAGCGCTCGGATATCGTACTTCGTCAAACCGTTTTATCCTACAAGCAGATCACCCGAAACGACTCCCTGCTCATTGCTGCCATGCGCCAGCAGGCGGGTGTGTGCCAAGACCAGGTCAGCAACCTACGCCTGCAAAACGGCTCCCTGGCACGCGAGCGGGATGCTACTGGCGTTCAGGCCCAATCGTATCAGGCTTTGTGGAGGAAGGAGCGGAGGCGGAGGCGGGCGTTGACCGCGGGACTCACCGTTGCCGTGGCGTTCTCGATATATGTGTCCGTCCGTTAAAATCGTTTGCAACGGGCGGTCACCGGTCATATTTTCGGGAAACACCCTCGAATATGTCAGCAGACCTCCGGCAGCCAGAAGTCGTCAACTCTCTCGTCGCCAAGCGATGTGAGGGGCGCCTTACGCGCGAGGAAGAAGCCCATCTGGTATTTGTTGTCCAGGACCGGGTCGATTGGATATTGTCCCAGCTTCGGGTTCCACAGTCGGAAATGTTTGATCGCGAGGACCTGATCTCGATCGGTGTGTGTGCGGCATTTGACCGCATGGATCACTGGTCCGAGGACAAGGGTGACTTTCTGACCTTCTCCTATTTCAGGATTCATGGCTCGATCATCGACTACATGAGAAAGATGGACCCCGTACCCCGGGCGGCGCGGGCCATCATCGGGTCCGTGAGAAAGGAGTCGCGTCGCTTGGAGCAAGCCAACGGCGAAGAGCCCAGTGTCTCGCAGCTATCTGAGTCGACGGGCATCGCCGCCGAAGACATACGAAACGCTGAGTACATGGCCAATGCGCGCACCAGGTATTCCCTGAACATGGTCATGGGCGATAGTGAAGAGGGGGCTGAACTCTTGGTCATACTCCCGGGCGATGAGGACGAGGACGATTGCGACGACATGCTCACGCCCGAGATGATAGCCGCCATCGGAAAGATGCCCAAGCGCGACCAGCTGATCCTTCAAGATTTTTACGTCAGGGATATTCCACAGCGCGACATCGCCCTACGATACGAGTTGACAGAGGCCCGGATCAGCCAAATCCGGCAAAAGTGCATACGCCAGCTATCGCGAGCCGCAGGCCAGGGCTAAATTCTATGTGCCGATGGGCGAATTGATTTAGGTGAGCGGGCTCAAGGCCCCACCATCCCTTCATCATCCCACAGTACAATGGCCGCAGTCAAGAATACCGCCCTTCGCAATGCTCTGGCCGATGTGGTGGGCGACGACATGGATTCGGGCACGCTCACGATCTTTGACAATGTGACCGAACTGGTCGAATTTGACCTCCCGGTAGCCGCGTTTCCTGCTGCGTCCAATGGGGTCATTACCCTGGACAACGTCCCCATCACGGCAATAGCCAGTGCGGCAGGTACCGCGGACCTGGCGACTCTCACCGGCAGCACGTACGTTATCAGTGGCCTTTCAGTGGGCACGGCCGATGCCCACGTGATCATCGACAATCCGGTCATTGCCTCGGGGCAGACCGTGAACCTGAACTCGATGACCTGGACCGAAGCCGCGGGCATCGTGGAGCCCTAATCACCGGTATACAGCGGGTGATCGCCGTGTGGTCATTTAGGCGAACCGGACGGTCATCCATCGCCCCAAACTGACCCATGGCTCGCGAATACTCCAACATCAGTCCTGAACTCCAGCTTGTCGGGGCGATCAACGACTCGGTCACGACTTTCGCGGTCAATGGCGACCCGGTGGTCGCAGCGGACTTTACGGCCGTTCTCGACCCCTCTCCGGACAAGGCGAACGAGGAAGTTGTATTGGTCACGGACGCGGTCCAGGACGGTAGTAATTGGGATCTGACCGTCGTTCGGGGATACGACGGGACAACGGCCAAAAGCCACGCATCCGGCACCAAGTTCCTGCACGCGGTGGGGAAGGAAGAGTTCGATCTACTGAGGAGTATCGAGGATGACTACCTCTCGTCCGGAAATATCGGGGGCACCGTACAGGCGCACTCCGATCGTCTTGGCGACATTGCCGCCCTTGCAGCTGCGGCCGGGAATATCATGGTGGGCAACGCCACTACGTGGGTGGCGGAGTCAGGAGCAACTGCAAGAGCAAGTCTTGGGTTGGGGGAGGGGAATAGCCCTATGTTTGCGGGGCTGACCGTTGCTACGGTTGCCGATGGGGCAACGATTACAGTTCAATCTAATCAGAACGACGCCTCTCACTCTGCATCCGTGCCCTTCGGCTCGTTTGTCGTTTATTCTGCTGACGGATCGGGGGCGGGAGCAGGTATTCGTGGCGGATTGCGTATTTACCCGATATCGGCATCAGGCGGCGGTGGGGATACAGTTATAACAGCCTCTGATGGATCTGGCGAGATAGAGGTAGCCAGGTTTGCCTCTACGAAGGCGGTTACGCTACCCGGCACACTGGTCGTTTTTGGTGCGAGTGTCACGGTGGCTGGGAAGGTGGTCGGCAGTACCACAAACGGCTACCTCGACCTCTTCGGCGACGCCGAGGCAACAAACGGCGTACGCATCCTTGACACCGGGGCCGTCAGGATAGGTGCAGGGGGCACCTCCGGCGCAAGGTTGGAGGTTTGGTCTGGCGGAACGACCCCAAGTTCACAGCACGTCCTAACTCACGACACGTACGCATCTACTCGGTTTGTTGGTACCGGGTACAAGCTGGGAGCGAGCAACCCCGTCAAGGGTTGGTTTGGGCTCGAGGCCGGGGCGGTTGTGGGCAACGGATTGGGTGAGTTCCAATGGTGGGTAGACGGCACGAACGACTCAAACGAGGTGGCTACTGCGGATAAGCGCATGGCGCTTTCAGCAACCGCTCTGACGCTGACGTGCAATCTCTTGGCAAATAGTGACGGGACGCGCACCATTGGAGCCGACGCCACGCGCTTTGCAAACGCCTATCTCGACGCAATAAACGTCGGAACAGAAGCGTCGTTCTTCGGAGTGGCAGCCGCAGGCCAGGCCGCAGCAATGACCGTCGCCAATACTGGTGACTGGTTGACATCGAACGACAGCCAAAGGGCCGGGATCGTAGACAACATACGAACTCGTATCGCGGAGCTTCAAACAGCACAACAAAACCTCGGCTTCATCGCCGCAGCATAATGCCAAACGTAGAAATTCTGACCAGGCAAACTGTCACGACCAATATTCAGTTGGTGGTAGACCTTCAGTTCCCCCCCGTTGAAAATGCGGACGAGACGATCAGATATGGCCACATCGGCCACATCGAATTGAAGGGAGTTGACGACGAAGGAAACACAGCCGGACGAATCGTTATTGGTCACGATGAGACGCCGGATTCTGTACGCTATGCGCTCGTAGCCGTGTTGCTTGCGCACGCCGGGACAATAGGGGCGCTGTGCGGAACGACCATTGACCTAACGCCTGTTCAATACGAGGAATAACGCTCCCATGCTATCGCTTGCGTACATTACCAAGCGTCCACACCCGCGAAATGTAAGCGTGTGTACCGTGCGCAGGCCCTGTATTCACGCAGCGTGTCCATGTGTCAAATTGAATACACAAACACCATTCACCATAAAAATTTTGAAGTTAAATGAAAATCTCTCTGGTCCATATTTGGAATATCAATCAAATTCTCATGAAGGCAGATTCCGATCGTGGTAAGGGGCGTCATTTTATTAATTCAAATGTTACGGCGTGCGCGGAACACGTCAAAAGGGGGTATGATTGGTTGCAATCGTACGCCAAGGAATACGGGTTCGGTTATGTACCTGGAGGGCGGTATGACATGTCAGGAAACGCCCCAGCAATGGAGGCCTTCGAAAAGTTTCTAACGGAAATAGAATGCGATTTTAATCCCAACCAAATGTCTCCGGACATCGCTCATGACATTGACGGGATAACTTTGTACGAAGAAAGTCTTCTCGCCCCTTTGTTTGTCGGGTTTTCCGTGTCGGACCAAGGGGAGGGCGAAGAGGCTCATGCTTAACGGCAATATACGAAAACGATAAAAAATGTCCAGTAAGATCCTTGCGCGTGGCCCACTGGAGCATCCAGACGTAGGTATCTTACAAAATGGCAGCGCGCTTTTTTTGAAGCGCGACTATTGGGTTACGGTCGAAAATCATGTGTTCACGTTGCCTTCTGGGTACCAATTTGTCGCCTCAGTCCCGCGCCTGTTCTGGATTTTTATTTCCCCGTTTGAACTCGGGATACGGGCTCCGCTCATCCACGACTACCTCTACTTTCTGAATGAAAAAGGCACCTGTCCATTTTCGCGCAGATCGGTCGATAAGTTTTTTTATAGACTGATGCTCGAAGAAGGCCTTCCGCAGTGGCGTGCGACGTGTGGGTACGTGGCTGTTCGCCTCGGTGGATGGACGAAGTGGTGACCCATGAACAGACTTCCCTTTTCCCTGCCAACGAGCCTGCCCACGGGTGAGGTGTTTGCCGACCTGGAGACCAGTGTTTCATTGGTCAATGGGTCGCAGGTCATGGCCGCGGCCGTTGCCGTGGTCACTGCCATGGGCGGGGCGGCGGCCAACGCCCCGCAGGGGTTCGCCGCCAGTTCATCGGCGGATGTCACCACACAGACCAGCGCGACAAATGCTGGCCAAAGCGTTTCGTCCGAGGTCGCGGTGGGCGCGGCGACATCCTCCGCCCTGACCAGCGCCCTGCAATCGCTTGTGGCCGGTTCAGCGGTCGAGGTGTCGGCTAATGGCTCGCTGGTCAACGCGCTGCAAGCCCTTGCCGCTACCGCCGAAGGGGAGGCTAATGTCTCGGTGGTGCTGGAGAACGCTGGTCAGGCGCTTGCCTCCGTCCTACAGGACTTTGACCGGGCTGTGACTTCGTCGCTCGTGAACGATGGCCAGGCGTTTGCCTCTGAAACAGACCGCGAGGCCGCCGTCAGCGCACAGGTGGAGAACGCTGGTCAGGCGCTTGCCTCCGTCCTACAGGACTTTGACCGGGCCGTTACCGGGGAGGCAGAGAACGCCCCTCAATCGGCTGTAATCAACACTTCTGCAAGGGTACAATCCTCCGCATCATCGTTGGTCAACGCGGCGCAGTCTTTGGCCGCTGCGTCCAGTGTCGCGGCCTATGCCACGGCGGGCGCGGCCAACGCCCCGCAGGGGTTCGCCGCCACGACCCAGGACTTTGACCGGGCGGTGACCTCCGCGCTGGAGAACGCGCCCCAGCAGAGCGAGGCCGTCTCGAACGGGGAAGTCGCCTTGTCGGTGCCGGTGCAGAATGCAGGGCAGGTAGCGAGCGTATACACGACCGTGAGGGTCGCGGCCTATACGTCGCTGTCGAATACCAGTCAACAGATATCGTCGCTTGTGGACGCACTGGCGCAGGCCCATGGCGTGCTGGTCAACGCGGCGCAGTCCTTTGCCGCTACCGCGGCCGACTTTGACCGAGCGGTGACCTCGGCGCTGGAGAACGATGGCCAGGCGTTTGCCTCGAACATAAGTCGAGAAGCCGCGGCCGGTGTCCAAGTCGAGAACGCCGGGCAGTCACCTGATGCCGAGACCAGTGTCCTGGTCCGGGCGGCACCCGCATTGACAAATGCTCCGCAGCAATTGTTTTCGACCACAGTCGACTTTGACCGGGCCGCTACATCATCGCTGACAAATGCGCTGCAATCGGCGGCCGCAAATACCGGCGTGTTGGCCGAGGCGTCTGCGGCCATGGTCAATGTCCCACAGAACCTTGCTTCGCAGCTGGCTGCCCATGCAGGCGCGTCGTCCTCGTTGACAAACGCCCTGGCTTCGTTCCAAGCGGGTGCCGATCGCGACGCACAGGTCACATTTGCGTTGACAAATGCCTCCCATGATTTGTCGTCTGGCGCTGGCGCCCTTGCCCAGGCTGGCGCATCGCTCCAGAACGCTGGCCAGCAGGCCGCATCTTCTGTCGACCCTGTTGCCGGGCTCAGTTCATCTCTCGTGAACGCACTCTCGTCGATGAGTGCGGGTATCACGTCTGAGGTGGCCGTCTCGTCGGCTTTGACCAACGCCCCGCAGGGGTTCGCCGCCACGACCCAGGACTTCGACCGGGCGGTGGCAGCGGCCTTGGCCAACGCGGGCCAAACGGTTTCGTCCTCGGCGAACGTAGAATCCGATGTCGCTGGAGCCTTGGCCAATGCCTCGCAGCTTATTCTTGTTCTTTCGGACACGAAGGAGCACCTGAGCGTCCATCTGACCAACGCCCCGCAAGAGGCCTTCTGTTCAATAACCAACAAGCAGACGGCCAAGAGCTACACCCTGGACCTATTGCTTCAAGAGCACACGGTCGATTTGCTGTATCAAGAACTCACAATAGATTAACGGCATGGCCACACTTGTCAGGGGCGACGACCTCAATTTCCCGGCTGTATTGCGCAAGGATGGCGCGACCTTCTCCATCGACACCGGTGCGATAGTCGCTTGCAATTTTATCGAGAAAGCCTCTGGTCTCAAGATGCTGCCGACCGCGATCCCCGTGCTTCTCGCCACGTCGGGCAGCGACTGGCCCAACTCCAAGGTCATTGTCGCAGTGGACGCCGAGACCAGCGCCCTGCTCACCCCGGGTCAAGCGATCATGGAAATCCAGGTCGACGACCCGGTCAACACCGAGGGCAAGAAGACCTGGCACAAGCAGGTGACGATCGCCGCCGACGTGATACCGTAAAAAAAGAAGCCCGGAGGCCGGGTGCAGCGTACGCCTGCGCCAAGCCATAATTAACGTTGATTTTCAGGGGCCGAGCGAACCGCCCGCTTTACCTGGCGGGGGAATCGTCTCTTGTTCTTAGTAGGTGATTGATAGGTTGACACTTCCGGCAGTATCTTATCGGCATGACACAATCTAAGCATCGAAGTCCGCCTGAGCCGTGAGGAAGTCCTACAAATACCGGCTCTACCCCAATAGGGCTCAGGCGGAGGCTCTGACTGAACAACTCGAAACCCACCGGCGCATCTACAACTCGGCGCTGGAAGAGCGCATGACGGCGTGGAAAGAGGGGCAGCGCTGTGTCCGCTACGGAGATCAGAGCAGGGCGCACAAGGAGGCCCGGCGGGAGAACGAGTTTTACGCCCGGCTCAACTTTTCCTCGGCACAGGCCACGCTTCGCAAACTCAACCTCGCCTACGAGGCGTTCTTCCGCCGCGTCAAGGCGGGCCAGGCGCCTGGTTATCCTCGGTTCAAGGGCCGTAGTCGGTTTCGTTCGATATGCTATCCGTCCCACGGAGACGGCTGCAAGGTGCGGCAAGACAGTGAGGGGCGAACGCGCCTCTACGTGCAGAACGTCGGAGAGGTAAAGGTGAAGCTCCACCGTCCGTGGAAAGGAGACATCAAGACCGTCACTGTCCGCCGCGAGGTTGACCGCTGGTGCGTCGTGTTGTCGTGCGACCTCGGCCCATCGAGGTTGAGCCGAGTCGGAACCCCCCGGTGGGGATTGACCTTGGGCTCAAGTCGTTCTACGTTACCTCTGACGGGGAGGCGCTGGACCCTCCGCAATACTATCGCAAGGCCCAAAAACGGCTCCGACGCTTACAACGCATTGCCTCCCGTCGGACGAAGGGTTCGAATCGTTGGCGCAAGGCGTGTCGAGACGTAGCGCACCTGCATTGGCACGTTGCCAACCAGCGACGAGACTTTCACTTCAAGGCGGCGAACGCTCTCGTATCCCGGTATGGAGCGGTTTACGCCGAAGACCTCAATATCAAGGGCATCGCCCGCACGCGGCTTGCGAAGAGCACGTACGACGTGGGCTGGGGCTCCTTCCTTTCGATCCTCGAATACAAGGCTGAGAGTGCCGGTGTCCGATTCGAAACGGTGGACCCGGCATACACGACGCAGATGTGCAGTCGTTTCGGCGCGATCCCTGACAAGAAGATGACGCTCAGAGACCGGACGTATTCGTGCAAATCGTGCGGCTTCACCGCCGACCGAGACGAGAACGCCGCCCTGAACGTCCTCGCCAAGGGGCTGGGATGCAGCCCTCAAAGCATAAGTGCCGCGTAGGCGGTGCTGCTTTGAGAAGCCGCTTTCTTTAGGGAGTGGAGTCATCACCCGGGCTTAATCATCGTGGGCTTTGCCCTTGATGGTGTCAGTATCAGTCCTTTTCGGTCACGAATCCACCCTTGAACAGCGCCTCTCCGGCCGCTGTCAGGCCGATGATGCTATCCGCATCTTCCCCTTCCAAGTATTCCATGGACAAGAGGAACTCTGCGGCCGCGATCGTGGGCCGGGTATCGCCCGAGAACGAAATGGGGTCGGTGCTCGTGTGCGCCTTGACCATGCGCAGAACCTTCATGTGAGCGGGCTTGAGCGGGGTCTTGGGCGGGGCGTGGCCGTTCAGCGCGAGGCCCTGTCCTGCGTCGACCACCTCTTTTTCTGGCTCGGCGGCTGTTTCGGGCTCGGATTCCGGCTCGTCTTCTTCCTCGTCCGAGGCCGCGGACTCTTCATTATCTTCCTCCTGCTCGTCTTCGTCCCAGTCATCCCAATCGTCGTCGCCGACCTCTTTGATGTCTTCGTCCTCTTCATCGGATGGCTCGTCAGACTCGGCTTCGGCTTCGGCTTCGACTTCGACCTTGGCCTCGATCTCGTTCGAGAGTTCGCGAAGCGGCGCATTGAACTCTTCCGGGTCCATGATCACGTCCTCGGCGCCGCCTTCCTCGACCGCGCCTTCCTCGGCGCCCTCGCCCTCAGCCTTGTCAAACGGGTTGTCGTCGACGGGTGCCTCCCCGGATGGCATCTCCATCGGAATTTGCGCGTCGCCCTTTTTCATGGGCTCGGATTTAACCACGTCTCCGGCCACGAATCCATTGGCGCTGTTCGTCGCGATCCACTCGCGAAGGCCCTTCTCCCGGTTGATCCGCAGTTCGCAGTCCACGGAGACCACCTTGTAGCCGGACTTATGTCGACCGGCAATCTCGAACATTTCCGCCGTGGCCGTGTCGATCTGTGCCTTCTTGGCCTTGTCCCAGTCCTTTTTCTCTTGCTCCAGGTCTGCGATCTGGTCAATCTTGGCCGTCAGATCGTTGGCCAGGTCCTTGAGTTGTGCGTCCGTGTATTTGACATTTACGTCAATGAGTTGTGTGATCATGGGGTTGGTTCTACTGGTTGTGAAAGGCGCTCGCGGAGCGCCTCAGTGATGATGTCCGTGTATTCTTCTTTCTGCTCATCGTTGAGCAGGGATTCGTGCATGAGCGATCGCATGATCGTGGCATAGGCCTCGCCGACCAAGTACAGGTACTGTTCGATCGAGATGTCCTGCATGTTGTTTTTATGCAGGTGCCGGGCCAGGGCTCGTCGCAGATGTCTCGCCGCATGGCGAATCTGCTCGGCGGTTACGTGCCGGGGGTTTCCCATTGCATTTTCTCCATGTCCCAGACGTTGACCTTGCCATTAAGCTGCTTTTCTACGCGGTCAAGGTCCATACATGACCTGCGCGAAATCGGCCCCTCGGTGTTCTCCCACCCACTGATCGTGGGTTGGTGATAGGCGCCAAGCATGAGCCCGAAGTCTGTCTGGCTGATCGGGTGCAGGTCGCCGTCCTTGCGGGTATAGACCCGGGCTCTCAGCGCCTTGATCTTTTCTGGTGTCCACTTCTGTGTTTTCGTCGCGGGCATTGCTCGGTAATTCAGGTTATCGCTTAATATATATTGTCTGCACTATGTTGTCAACCGTATTTGTGCGCATCTTTCCCCTCGCGGATGGCAAACTGTGTCATCGTCCGATCGCCGCGCACACACCACATGCGGCCTCCGGTGATGTACTTCATCCCATCGTCTTCCAAGATCCCACACTTGCGTAGTCCATCCTGGATACACTTGACCGTCGCGCTCGCGTTCTCCCAGTCGTAGCTACGGGCTCCCGGGCCGAAAGTGAGTCGGCAGTCGATGGTCACGGGGTAGACCCTTACCGGCACAACGCCTTGGTGCTTCACCGCCTGGCTGACCAAGACCTCCCACCCCTGCTTCACCTTGTGTCGTTTAGAGAAGTGGCCACCCCCAAAAAATTCGTTCAGGCTCGGCCCCACCGCATCAATCGTAATGATCTGGATCATCTGAACACGTGCGGCTTGAGCATGTACGCGTGGCCGTTGGCGGTCTTGACCCGCTCCATATCATCCCACTCAAAGCCGTAGTGGTCGAAGAGGGCGTCCACCTCGGACTCCGAATACAGCTTGGAGCTTTGCAGGTCGAATGAGCGAAGGCCACTATCGCGCCGCTCCCGCCAGATAGCTTGCCACTCGGCCAGGGTCTTGCCCGATCGCTGCTCGCACGCGGCCTCCGGGTCGATACCCGGCAAGGCCTCGCCAAACTTCTTGATGCGGCTTCCTGCCCCCACGCGCTTTGTCGACGGCTCGGGCAACTTACTCTACACTGTTTTCGAACTGCTCGTACGCCTCGCGAACCGCCGCCGGGCTGTCGAATGCCAAGCCGTTATCGTGCGCGAAGTTCAGGAAGTGGGTGATGTCTGTTTCTTCCCCGTGCAGCGAGCGGATCAGGCCCACGACCTTGGCAACGCGGCGTTTTTCTTCCTCGCCGTGATCCGGGTACTCGTAGTCGGTGCCCAGGGCCATTTGGCAAATTCTCGTCTGCCACGATGGTCCCTCTACGCCAGATTCGTCGAGGTAGGCGATGAACGCCTTCTCGTCAAAGGGTTTGGCCTTCTTGGGCTCCGCCGCCTTGCGGGGTTCCGCCTTTGGCTCGGGCTCGGTTTTCTTCTCGTCGTCGAGCACCTCGTAATGGGCCTCGTCCGCCGGGCGCGTGCTGGACTTGGCCCGGGCCACGCGCTCGACCAGGTCGGAGGCCTCGTCCTGGTTCGTGCCCACGGACATGCGGTAGAGTTCTGCTTCCTCGCGGATGGCCACGCCCTTAGTCACGTCGGCGAACGTCGTGCGCCCCATGCGGCCCACGGCCTTCCACATGATCATGTCCTTGGGATAGTTCTTGTACGTGTCCTTGGTCATGAGACCGGCCTTGATCGCGTCTGCCTCGGAAAACTCCTTCCTCTCTTCGAAGGGGGAATCCGCCCGCTTGCCGATACAGTATGCCGTCTTCTTGTCTTCATCCCACTCCGTGTAGATGTACTCGCAGATCGGGTGGGCCTGGATCACGGCCATGAGCGTTGGCCCCCAAGCGGACGGAACGCCATTGATCACGGCGAGGCCCTGTATGGACTGCATGGGTGCCAGCCCGATCTCGCGCCCCATCAGGACCGTGAGGGCAATGTCCTCGGGCTTATTCTTGAGCCCCCTGGGGCAGCCATCCCACTTGGCCATCATGTTGGCAAACTCCATGAGCTGGGGCGTCGGCAAGAGGCTCGACATGTCGATCTCCGTCGCGCTCGGGAGCGCGGACTCCGCCTTGGTTGCCAGCGCGGTGCCAGCGGCCTTTTGTTCCTTTTCCATCGTTTGTGTGGCCATAATTATGGTTCCTGCCTTTCGAGTTGTGATAGGTGCCACGGCTTGAGGCCGGTGGCGCGAATGCCCTGTGTGTAGGACGCGCTGGCCGGGCGGTCGCCGCGCTCCAAGTATGCCTTGAAGCGTCGTAGGCGGCGCTCAAATTCCCGGCGTCCGGCGTCCTTCGTTTTCTGGTCAACGTAGTAGATGCCGTACGCATAGGGCGGCACCTTTTCTTGCGCGATGTTGACAAAGTCTTTGAGCGTTGGCCCTCCGGACAGCGCCATGCCGCCAAGATACATCGGGGCCTGCGTGTAATACGAGTAGTTCCACATCTCGCCCGGCCACCCGTCTTCGGTCGCGTCCTTGGTCGTTTTCAGGTCGGGAAGCACCTCCAGATCCTCATTCCAGTGGTCATACTTGCCCTTGCACAGGATGCCCGTTTCGGGGTCTCGCCAGAGCATCGCCCCCTCGCGGTTGCCGCCAGCCAGCAGCGCGCACACGTCTTCGTCCGCGAGCAACACGTCTCGCATTCGGAGCATGTGGTCAAGGTCGGCCTGCGACACCATGATCACGTCCGTGACCTCGGAAACGGGCACGACGATCCCGTGGGCCTTGCCCTGGTGGACGCCGCAGTAGCCGATAGGTCCCTGCATGAAGGTTGCCGGGTTTGTGCAGGGCTTTCCGTCCCCCTTTTTACAGCAGCAGTCGGGCGTGGGCATCACCCGCTCATCGAACGAGTCGGGCTCCAATATGCACACGTGGTAGGCGGCTCCGAATCCGAGGGACACCGTTTTCTTCCCGATAATTTTTTCCTGCTCGAAGTGGGCCTCCGTCAGGCTAAAGGGTTTGAGCCCCGAGTTGGACGCGATCTCGATCGGTGTATCGTGGTAGATGCGCTCGTCGGTTCCGGGGTACAGGCCGGGCTCATAGTCGGTGAAAATCATTGGTCGTGATTTTTTTTGCAGAAAGCGTGGATTGGATACTGGATTGAAATCAAGAGAAAAAAAACAGGCCGTGAAATGGGTGTAGTGGGCGATTATTGGCCTAAATGTTTGCCGATCCGATTGTGGTCGGGGCCTCGTTTTCATCCGGTGGCGCCAGCGATTGATACTCGCCGCACCAGCTGTCGGCATAAACCATGGGGTACAACTTGAAGTCGTCGTGCCCGCGGAACGAGGGTGGATATCTTCGACAGAGACCCGTGGATGCTCCCGACATCGAATAAAACCGGCACGCCTGACACTCTTCGATCTTGGTAGCCATGATTACCTCCCCGTGTATGTGTTTTCTGCCTCAAGTCGCTCGATGACCATGGCAATCAGCAGGCCTTGGTCTGGTGCCCGTCTGGCCGCGGCCTCGAACTCATCGCGAATTTGGACGACCCGGTCTCGCCACTTCATCGTGTCATGCACCCGCCCGCCGAGATAGGCCAAAAGGTCCTCGTGCGCCCGTTGTTCATCGGGCAGGGTGTCAACCGCCTCCTGCGCGAGCGAAACGATTTCATCCAGCGTGTCGATGTAGACCTCGATCTGATTGAGCAGGTTCTTGTCCGGCTCCCACTCGGTTTCGTCCTCCATCCCGTAGACCATGGTCCAAAACGGATTCGGAGCCAAGTCGCTTCGCGTGGGCTTGGTTCTGGAAAAATACTCATCATCCTCGTATCGGTGCTGCCACTTCCAGAATTCCTCGCCCACGGACGCCACGGGGTTGGGAGTCCCTGCTTCCTTTATGTGCTTGGCCCGCGCTTGCCGGTAAAACTTCTCCGACAAGAGCCTGGCCTCGGGCCGTGCTTCTTCTATCATGCAGACAATATACGATGGACAATAAATATGTCAACCCCCTTCTTGCTAAGAACCGGCCTGAATCGTATCATTGGACATGCTGGCCTAAGAGATTCATATTCGTGTGGCTCCGGTGGCTGGTTGTGATTGCGGGCGGCACCTTTCTCACTGGGTGCCGCCTGTTTTTTTATGCGCCATGGCCCACAAACTCATCCACGGGAATTGGCGTGCCCACCCACCGGCGAATGTCCTCGGCGAACTCCGGGTTGTCTTCCTCCACGCTCTCAGCGTAGGCCAGCGCCGCCTTCCTCGCGTGCGGGTCCGCATCCAGGCGGAGCACGAAGTACGCGGCCTCGTGGTCTGTGGGCGTGCCGTCGGCCCGGAGCACGGTGTATTTTTTCCTGACTCCGCCGTTTAAGTACGAGTGCATTGGGCTTGTTGGTTTGGTTAATGGCCGGGCGCTATGTCCACCCGTCCAGTTCGTATCGCTTGAGATAGGTGTAGAACGTGGACCTGGCCACGCCCAAGAGCTTGGCCGCGAGCACCGCGTCCTTGGCCGTGGCGCTCCACGCGTGTGTCACGGCCTCGCGGATGACATCATCCAGGGGCCTGATTTCAAATGTTGCCCGCGCTTGGGCGATGACCTGTTCACGCTTTCTGAGCGCCGCTTGGTCCACTTGCCGGGGAGGGGTTTTTGCGGACATATTCGTTGATCATGTTTTGGGCACGGTGGAGATCGGTGAGGGCTTGTTCGGCCAACTTGCCCAACCTCCCCATGCGAAATATAAAGTGCGCCGGAGTTTCATCGGGCAAGGGCTCCAGTCCGCCATGAATGTCGTGTAGGTACGACTGCGCGCTGTCAATCGACTTGCGAAGCAGGTGTGCCGCTTCGGTCGTCAGTCCTCTGTGTTCAGCCATAGTATTCCTCCAGTGCCCTGGATAGTGCGGCGCGCTCGTCGAAGATGTTGAAGTCATACTCGTTCCTGGCCCGCGCCAAGAACCCCATTGAAAACGCTTGGCGGAGCATGTTGTGGAGGTGCTTGTCCGTGACGGAATTCTGCTCGATGATGATCCTGACCGCCTCGCCCGAGGATTCGAGGACTTGGCCCTCGATCGGGGTGGGATCGGTCCTCGGTTTCGGCTTGCTGGAGCAGTGGTAATGGAAGTCTGCGCCCCGAAAGACCCGGTAGGTGTCATCTTCTTGGACGATCCAGTCGCCGGGCATAGCGCACACGCCTCTAACATCAATCCACCACAGGGAGCCCGGGGATTCTGTTCTATGAACCGTGCCGTCGATCCACATCGCTTGCGTTAGCATCATGGTAGGATCTGCGCTCACGCGGAAGACCTCGACTGTCTTGTTCCGGCGCACGTATTCTCGCGCCTCTGAATCCTTGGGCACTTCTTTGATCTTCGCCATATTCCCGTCATTTTCTGGTTGGTATAATACACACGATACGACACGCCTTGCAAGCGGGCGCTATTCTGGCCCGCGGTAGGTGTAGGTCGCCCCGGCAAAGGTCTGCCGGATCTCGCCTATTTCGTGAGTGAAAATGAACAGGGTGGGTTCTCCCCATCCGAATGTCTTGACGTTTGCGACCCGGTCGTTCTCGGTCAGCCATGGGTCGAAGAACCCGCCTCTTTGGACCTCTTCCCCGTCCAGGCGCAGGAGGCTCATCGAGAACGACCCTCTTTTCAGGGTCAGCGTCCCGGATGAAATCGTTTTGCTCGGCAGTGGTTTGTCGTGAACCAGTACGAGGGTATATATACCTTCGAACTGGACCTGCTCTGGTTCGCTCGGTCCTTGGTCGCAGCCCGTGGCCACGAGCAGGAATAATGCGGCCAGTAGTGTCCGGAATGTGGTTTTCATTGTTCGGTGTTTTCTGGTGGATGCCACTTTTCTGCCATGATTAAGACCAAAATCTTCGAAGAACTTCTTCGTGTAGGAGGGTGAGGACGTGCGTGTAGAACTTGGCACCGAAGCTGCCCGGCTCGCTATTATTCAGGTGCGCCCAAAAGTCTTTGTACCCTTGCCGAATCTCTTGGTTGGTTAGGGCGCGTACCACGTCTTCAATCTTGGTCGGCCCGGTGTCTGTTTTCGGCTCAGGGGCGGGCTCCGCCCCCACCCTCTTCGCGTTGTCGAAAAAGGCGAAATACATCATCATGCCCACGCCCGTGTCGACAGATATCATGGTCAGGTCCCTACCCGGCCAAACGTGCTTGTCGTAGGGGTGCTGGGTATAAATGCGTCCTTCATAGGCCCGCTCCGGCCCATCGTCCGCCAGGCCCCACACCACCCATTCCCCGACGATGTTCCACTCGTATTCCGTCAGGTCATGCACCGGGAAAATGACGGCGTCTTTGAACCCGACGTGGTGGTACAGGTCGGCGAGCGCGTCCTCGTGTTGCCTCAGTAGGTAATGGCTCATTGGTCGTCCCTCCCGAACATAAATTCGATAACGTCTTCCCAATCCCGGCTGACCGCTCCCAGCTGCTCGCGCCCCTCACGCGTGCGCTCCATGTCCACAGCCCGCTGCTCGTCGTCGACCAGCGCACCAACGTGTTTGTCGACCAGGTCCGATAGCGTGCTCGGCTCCAGGGCGTCAAGCTCCCATGAGTCGCGCCCGAACTCGCGGATGTAGCCCTGCGCCCGGGAGTCGGTCAGCTTGGCAGGGTTGGGCGGCGGGTCGTAGGCGCGTACCTGATCCATGTTCAGGGCGATGCGCTGGACACTGGCTGAGGCCTCGAATAGATTGAGCCGGTCCTGAATGTCGCGGGTCATGTCCATGCCCGATGGGTCGTGGTCACCGAAGTGCAGGATGGTTACGTCCTTGCCCAGA
>Ga0326597_10001973_pt1 | contig 31519 bp, 18 predicted proteins | sample RVTome_12_FD_203789 | JGI IMG/M metagenome (GOLD analysis project Ga0326597, IMG submission 203789) | Soil microbial communities from uranium-contaminated site in the Upper Colorado River Basin, Wyoming, United States - RVT100D185 | ecosystem: Environmental > Terrestrial > Soil > Contaminated >...
GTCGTCAGCGCGGGCCACGGGAGGCGACTGGCTGACTCTGGCCGAAAGGGGGCTTCATGACCACACTTCTGCCGAACCGCGGAACAGGCTTTATCGTCGTGGGGCTGATGGCAATCGCGTCAATGGGCGCGACGTGTCGGGGTCCCCAAGGTCCTCCCGGCTCGCCGGGCGGGCTACAGTGCTGGGATCTGAACGGCAATGGCGCCTACGATTCCGCCGAGGACAGCAATCAGGATGGCGTGTTCGACGCTCGCGATTGCCACGGACCGACCGGGCCGCAGGGTCCGACGGGTCCCACGGGAGCGACAGGGCCGACTGGCCCACAAGGACCAGCCGCGCCGTCTGCTTTCTGTACCTGGTCGAACAAGACCTACAGTACCGGTGCGCAGTGTCTCTCCGGTGGTTGTCAGTACCCGGCGAGCAGCCAAGACAGCGTGTACATGGTCTGCCAAGCGAACGGAACGTGGCTCGCCACGAACGGTGGTCACACGGGTCACTGTCCGAGTACCTGTGGAAGCTGAGGAACTTGCCAGTCGGGCCCAGTAGATTAGCGACGACAGGGATTGTCAGCCTCTTGTGGATGAGAAGGATCGACGACGGCCTAACCACCGAATGGAGCCGACGCGCCAGATGACTGCATGCAATCACAGTCTCCAAGACGGCGCGCGGCTCATTCGGAGACGTTGGCAGGAGGAACAACGGTGGCGAACATGTCGGGCGACGATCTCGCCGATTTGCGGTTTGCCAAGGTTCTTCTCGAGAATCCCAGCGTCGCGGCCAGGATCGCCAACGCCGTCGGTACCCCGGTTGAAAGAGTCCTTGCGCTCTTGCCCCGGGGCGCAACTGATCTCATCGGCGCAGCGACAAAGAAGTCACTCGAAATGGCTCTCGCCTTTGCGACCTCGACGATGGATGATCGGCAGCAAGGGCCTGCAGACTGGGTTCACAAGACTATTGTCGCCGTGACGGGTGCCGCGGGCGGTGCGTTCGGCCTGCCAGCATTGGCCATCGAGCTTCCGGTGTCGACAATCATCATGCTTCGCTCCATCGCGGATATTGCGCGAAGCGAAGGCGAGCGGATCAAGGCACCCGAAGCCAAACTGGCCTGCCTTGAAGTGTTCGCGCTCGGCGGGCGGGCACGCGGAGATGAGGCAGCAGAGTCAGGTTATTTTGCCGTTCGTGCCGCCCTTGCGACGGCGCTATCGGAGGCAGCCGAGTACATCGCGGAGCGAGGTGTCGCGCGCGAGGGCGCGCCGGCGCTCGTGCGATTCATCACGCAGGTTGCCGCTCGCTTCGGCGTTCCGGTTTCAGAGAAAGCCGCGGCACAGTCCCTCCCAATTGTAGGGGCTGCCGGGGGTGCGCTGATCAACGCACTCTTCATCGACCATTTTCAGGATGTTGCCCGGGGCCACTTCATCGTACGTCGCTTGGAGCGAAGCTACGATCCCGAGTTGGTCAAGAAGGAGTATCTGAAGCTGCCGGCGAAATGAGCCTGCCAGCTAACCCAGCGCTGGAGTGGACCCGCGGAGAAGCGGTTGGTCATGGGCGGGCGCGCCTGGCCGCGGGCCACTCAGCGCCAAGTTAGGCGGCTCGAACACGGCATTCGGACAAGGGGTACACTGATCCGGTGAAGTTCACCTGGGATCCGGCGAAGGCGAAGGCGAATCTCACAAAGCACGGCGTCGATCTCCGCGAGGCGGCGACTGTTTTCGAAGATCCGCTCTCGACGACGTTTCCGGACACCGACCACTCGACCGAAGAGCGGCGGTTTCTCATCGTCGGGATGTCCGCGCATGGCCGAATCCTCGTGGTGTCACATACCGAGACCGGCGATCCTATTCGAATCATCACCGCGAGAGCCGCCACACGGCGTGAGCGAAGGTTCTATGAAGAAGATCAATCCACTCCCCGCTGACGAGATGCGTGCCGAGTACGACTTTGCATCCATGAAGGGCGGCGTCCGTGGCAAGTATGTGCGACGGGCGCGAGAGCGCACGAACGTCGTTTTGATCGAGCCCGAGGTGACGGACGCGTTTCCCACCGAGGAGGCCGTTAACGAGGCCCTCAAAGGCGTTCTCAACACCACACGAGCCGTGCGAAACTCGGGCGGGCTGCCTAATAAGGCGCTGCAGCCGACGAGCCGCGCGAAGCGCCGGGTGAAATCGCCGAAGTCGTCTCGGGCGGCTCGCGGCTGAGCGCCGGCCGGTTGGGCCGTCCGAAAGATCAATCGTGCTTGACCCGACCGTCGTGACGATAGGGATCGGACTTCTCGCGTCGGTGGTCGCGGGCAAGGGGCTGGTCCACGGCGTCGGGTCACTCCCACAACGCTGGCGGAGAACGACGGAGTGGCTGCTTGTCGTCGGCGCGGCTGTCGCAGCAATCGTGGGCGACTTCCTCTCGGAGGGTCCGGGGGCGCAAGGCGTGTTCGTGTTCCTGATCGCCGCCCTCCCGGGCACCGTTGCTTACCTGGCCTGGCGCACGGTGTTCGCCAGCGCGCTCGTGTCGCTCCTCCCGGTCTACTTCGCCATCGCCGAAATCAACCGAGGCCGGACGCTGCATATGCCCGCCATCGCGGTGGACCGGGCAGTGTCCCTGCAACCCAGCTGGATGATCGTCTACGGCTCGCTCTATGTGTTCGTGCTCCTGCCCTTGCTCGTTGTACGCGATCAACAGCTGTTCCGCCGCGTGTTGCAGGCCTGGGTGACGGTGTTCATCGTCGCGTATGTCGGCTTCCTGGTGTATCCGACAGTGGCGCCACGACCGGCCACGGTGCTCGCCGAAGGATTCGCCGCCTGGTGCCTGCAGCTCAACTACTCGCTCGACTCGCGGTACAACTGCTTTCCGAGTCTCCACGTCGCGCACTCTTTCGTGTCGGGGCTGGCGTCTTACCGCGTGCACAAGGGCGTCGGAATCGCCGCCGTGGTTTGGGCCTCGCTCATCGGAGTCTCGACGCTGTACACCAAGCAGCACTACGCCGTCGACGTGATCGGCGGAACGCTGATGGCGTACATCGCCTATGTCGTGTTCCTGCGCAGCTATCCGCGCGAGCTCATTGCGGAGTCCGACCGGCGCCGGGCGCCGCTCCGCGCGCTGGGCGTCATCGGGACCTTCGGACTCGTGGTCGCCTGCTTCTGGGCCCTGTACCAGACCAGAATGGTCGTGCTCTAGCGATGAAGCGATCGTCGGGGTGCCGTTGCCAGTGGCATTGCGACCTGGCATAGGGCAGGAGGGCGGTCCAACAAGGAGTTGAAGCTGACGAACCCTGAGCGCACTGGAGGTTCGCAGCTTGACTCCAGCGTTGGGCGGACCAGGAAAGATCAGAGCGAGAATCGCGGGTCTGACCGCGGTACTTCAGGCAGCGCGGCCACGTTTCGGCTGTTCCAGCGCCGCGAGGCTCAACCTCAGACCGAAGGGGCGGAGGAGCCGATTCAGTGTGGCCTGCGTTGGGTTGTGTCGGGGGTTGATCGCCCGCAGGACATCGGGGCTCGCCATGCGGACCTTCGCGGCAAACTCGCTGACCCCCATCGCGCGGACGACCTTCCCGAGCGCTTGCTGGACTGACACACCGTCATCGATTGCGGCGAGGAGGAACTCGCGCGCAAATGCGGGTCCACGGAGATCCTGTGCGAGGGCCCTGCGAATGTCGCTGCGCTGGGAGGCCTTATCGCCGTCGAGCAGCAGCATGAGGATGGTCTGACCCGCCTTGGCCAAGTACATTCGGTGGCCGGGGCCAAACGGCAATCGCGCCTCCCACACGCCGCCTCCAACGGGCGTGTGGTCACCGAGGTTGCCGGGTTCGAAACGCAGGACGCGGGCCTGAATGCGCGCTCGCGTCCTCAGGTCAAGGCCATCGAGCCAGTTGGACACCCGGGCTCAGCTGCGGCGGCGCTTTCGCAGGGGACTACTTATACGCAACGGCCGCGCTGGAGGGACCCGCGAGGGGGACGATGTCGAAGCGCTTGAAACCCGCCGTTGACCGGCCCCTCGACTCGCCTGTCCTGCTCCGCTCGCTCGGGGCAGGCACGCGTCAGCAAGCTCTTCGAACGGCAAGCCAACTCCTTTTCTTACACCGATGTAATCCTCCGGCAACGACGTTGAAAGGCGCCCGGTCGTCCTAACAGACAGTGAGGACGAAACGGGAGGGTGGACCGGACGGTCCCCCGATGCGCATAGTCTCCGTGCACCAACCAAGAACCAAGCACCAAGCACCAGGCACTGACGCAAAGACATAGATCAGGTTCAAGGGGAGTACACGCACTATGAACACGAACGCAAACCAGTACCACACGAGTCCTCGCCGTTGGACGACGCGGGGCGTCACGGTTTCGGTGGCGGCGATCGGCGTGATCGCGCTACTGTCCACGGCGGCCTGGCGTGACCTCGAAGCGCGCGGCGGACACGCGGATCGGCCGGGCGCGGCCACGGTCCAGGCCCCGGCCGCCGTGCCACAGGCGCCGCCCGCGGTGGATTCGTACGCGGCCGTCGTGGACCAGGTCGCCCCGGCGGTCGTCACCGTCCGCTCCGAGCGGAAGGTCGCGGCGCGGATGACCGGCTTTCCCGACGACCCGTTCTTCCGGCAGTTCTTCGGTGACCGCTTCCGTCAGGCGCAGCCGAAGGCGGTTCCCCAGCGCGGGCTCGGCTCCGGCGTCGTCGTCGAGAGCGACGGCTACGTCCTGACGAACAACCACGTCGTGGACGGCGCCGAATCGATCAAGGTCGAGCTGACCGACGGACGCACGTTCGACGCGACGCTCGTCGGCACCGACCCGCCAAGCGACCTCGCGCTGCTCAAGGTCGGCGCGAGCGCGCTGCCGACGGCGACGCTGGGCGACTCCGACGGCGTGCGCGTCGGCGACGTCGCGCTCGCGATCGGCAACCCGCTCGGCGTCGGCCAGACCGTCACGATGGGCATCGTGAGCGCGAAGGGGCGCGCGACCGGGCTCGGCGACGGCGGCTACGAGGACTTCATCCAGACCGACGCGCCGATCAACCAGGGCAACTCGGGCGGCGCGCTCGTGAACACCCGCGGCGAGGTCATCGGCATCAATTCGCAGATCCTTTCGCCGTCGGGAGGCAACATCGGCATCGGGTTCTCGATCCCGTCCAACATGGCGCGCCAGGTGATGGCCCAGCTCAGGGACCATGGCACGGTCCGGCGGGCGAAGCTCGGCGTCACGGTCCAGCCGGTGACCTCCGACATCGCGTCGAGCCTCGGCCTGGGTGACGTGCGTGGCGCGCTGGTCAACGGCGTGGACGAGGGCGGCGCGGCCCGGAAGGCGGGCATCGAGCGCGGCGACGTCATCAAGAAGCTCGAGGGCCGCGAGGTCGAGGACACCAACAGCCTGCGCAACCAGGTGGCGTCGATGCAGCCGGGCTCGAAGGCGACGGTCATGCTGCTGCGCGACGGTCGCGAGCGGCAGGTGGACGTGACGCTCGGCGAGCTGGCGAGCGCCCAGCCGGTCGCGCCGGCCGGACCCGGCGAGACGAGCGGCGAGCGGTTCGGGATGGCGGTGCGGCCGCTGACGCCCGAGATCGCGCGCCAGCTCGACCTCGATCCCGACACGCGCGGCCTCGTGGTCACCGACATCGATCCTGCGGGCCTGGCGGCCGACGCCGGGCTCCAGTCAGGCGATGTGATCGAGCAGGTCGACGGCCGGCCGGTCACGACCACGGGCGCGCTGCGCTCGGCGCTCGAGCGCGCGACCGATCGGCCGGCGCTGCTGCTCGTCAACCGCGGCGGCAGCACCTTCTACGTGCCCCTTCGCGCGGCGTGACGTCCGCGGCGGGTGGCGCCGGGCGGGGCCGCCCCACCCGCCGCGCAGGCGCCTCCTCCGTGACGGGTGCTTTTGGCGCCGAGGACGGGTGGGGCTGCCCGGCGACAGGACCCGCCGCGCATCTTCAACCACTGCGAGCTCCGGAGTACGTGGCCGTCGGGTCGGGCGGTGTAAGATGCCCGTGACCTGATGGCCACCCCGACGATCCTCGACGTCCAGACGGAGGACCTCGTGCGCCTGTCTGGCGCTCGCGTGGCGGTGTTCTTCCCGGAGCCCCGGCCGCGGGCACGCGGCGTTCGAGACGATGTGAGGCGCGCCTGATGCTCGGCCTCCCCTGGTCCGTCTGGCTGCTGCTGCTGGCCGCGTCCGGCGGCGGCCTCGTCATCGCGCTGCGCTTCCACGGCCGGCACCGGCGGGGGCGATGACCGATGAGCGCGTCCGGCTGGATCCTCGCCGTCCTCCTCCTGTACGGCCTCGCGCTGCTCGCCATCGGCGTGTGGGGCGGCCGTGAGTCGAAGGACGTGGCGGGCTACTACGTCGCCGGCAAGAAGCTGCCGTCGTGGGTGATCGCGTTCAGCACGAACGCGACGGGCGAGAGCGCGTGGCTGCTGCTCGGCCTGACCGGCATGGGCTACGCGGTCGGTTTCCACGCGCTCTGGATCGTGCTGGGCGAGGTGCTGGGCGTGACGCTGGGCTGGGTGCTGGTCGCGCTGCCGTTCAAGGAGTACACGGACCGCTACGACGCCATCACGGTGCCGGACTACCTCGAAGCGCGGTTCCGGGACACGCGGCGCGTCTTCCAGCTCATCGGGCTGGTCGTGATCCTGACGATGGTGACGGCGTACACCGCGGCGCAGCTCACGGCGATCGGCAAGGCGTTCGGCGCGTTCAGCGGCACCACGTACGCGGCGGGCGTGCTCATCGGCGCGGCGATCATCCTCTTCTATACGACGGTGGGCGGCTTCAAGGCGGTCGCCTACAGCGACCTGCTCCAGGGCGTGCTCATGTTCCTGGCGCTGCTGGCGCTGCCCTTCGTGGGCTTCGCGGCGGCGGGTGGCTGGAGCGCGGTCATCGAGAACCTGCGGGCGCAGGACCCGGCGCTGCTCACGGTCATGGGCTCGGCCGGCATCACGACGACCGGCGTCGCGAGCGCGCTCGGCTTCGTCGCCGTCGGCCTGGCCTTCCTCGGTGCGCCGCAACTGCTCGTCCGCTGGATTTCCGCGCGGGACCGGCGTCAGATCGTGGACGGCAGCCTGATCGCCGTCGTCTGCATCATCGTGTTCGACCTGGGGGCGGTCTTCTCGGGCATCGCCGGCCGCGCGCTGTTCCCCGGGCTCGCCGACCAGGAGACGATCCTGCCGGCGATGGCGGCCGGGCTGTTCCCCGCCGTCCTCACGGGCCTCTTCCTGGTCGCCGTGCTGGCGGCGTCGATGTCGACGGTCGACTCGCTGCTCATCCTGGCATCGTCTTCTGTTGCGCGGGACGTGGTGCAGAAGATCTTCCGGCCCGGATTGTCGGAGCGGCGCATCGCGGGCATCGGCAAGCTGACGACGGTCGTGATCGGCGCGACGGCGGTGGTCTTCGCGCTCGAGCAGGTCCGGCTGATCTTCTGGTTCGTGCTGTTCGCCTGGTCCGGCCTCGCCTCCGCGTTCACGCCCGTCGTCCTGTGCTCGCTGTTCTGGAAGCGGACGACGCGGGCGGGGGCGATTGCCGGCATGCTCGCCGGCTTCGGCACGGCGGTCGTCTGGGTCGTCGCGTTCAAGGCGCAGTTCTTCGACCTGTACGAGATGATCCCCGGGTTCGCGGCAGGCTTCGCCGCGACGATTCTGGTCAGCCTGGTGACACGGCCGCCCGACGATGCCGCCGAGGAGTTCGACGAGGTGCGGCGCGCGGTGATCGGTCGCCAACGACCCGGAGGTTCGCCATGATCTGGTCGCGCCGTAAGTTCCTGGAATCGAGCGCCGTGCTGACATTCGGGCTCGGCGCAGAGGGCTGGCCGCGCCGGCGACACGACGGCGAGCCGCTGGGCGTCGCGGCATCGCGCGAGCGCGTCCGGCAGATCCCGTCGGATCATCGGCCCGAGTGGGTCGTCGTCAACGCGCGCGTCTACACGGTGGACGAGGCGCGGCCGCGCGCCGCGGCGGTCGCCGTGCGCGACGGGCGGTTCCTGGCCGTGGGCACGACCGCCGAAATGCGCGCGCTCGCCGGACCCGCCACGCGCGTCACGGATGCCGCCGGCATGACGATCGTACCCGGCTTCATCGACGCACACTGCCATCCCGACGGCGTGCGCGAATTGACCGGCGTGAACGTGAACCTGCGGACCGTCGCCGAGGTGCAGGCGGCGTTGCGGAAGAAGGCGGCCGAGACGCCGCCCGGTTTCTGGGTCACGGGCTACATGTACGACGACACGAAGCTGGACCGGCCGGTGACGAGGACAGACCTCGACGAGGCGGTGCCGGATCACCCGGCCATGGTCGGCCATCGCGGCGGCCACACGGGCGTCTACAACAGCGTGGCGTTCCGGCTCGCGGGCGTGACCGCCGAGACGTCAGACCCGCCCGGCGGCAGGTTCTACCGCGAGGGCGGCGCGCTCGCCGGAAAAGTCGCCGAGCGGGCGCGGGGCGTGTTCAACGACGTCGGCCGGCGCGAGGAGGTCACGCGGGAGACGCGGCGGCTGGGCGTCGAGTACATCTCGAAGGCCATGACCGCCGCGGGCGTCACGTCCGTGCACCAGACCGGCGGCGGCGCCGAGTCGCTGACGGCGCTGCAGGACGCGTACGCGGCGGGCACGCTGCGCTTCCGCATGTACTTCTTCCCGCGCGGCCCGCTCTTCGACACGCTCAAGGCCGCCGGCGTGCGCACCGGCTTCGGCGACGCGTGGCTGCGCATCGGCGCGGTCAAGTTCGGCGCCGACGGCTCGGCCTCCGAGCGGACGATGCGCATGAGCACGCCGTACGTCGGCCGGCCCGACGACTACGGCATCCAGACCATGACGGCGGAGGAGATCCACGAGGCCGTCGAGGACGCGCACCGGCACGGCTTCCAGATCGGCATCCACGCGAATGGCGATGTCACCATCGGCCTCGTGCTGGACGCGTACGAGCGCGTGCAGCGGCTCTGGCCGCGTTTGGACGCGCGCCATCGCCTCGAGCACTGCTCGCTCGTCAACCCCGAGCTGCTCCGCCGCATCAAGGCCGCGGGCGCGATCCCCACGCCGTTCTATACCTACGTCTACTACCACGGCGACAAGTGGGGCGAGTACGGCGACGAGAAGATGCGCTGGATGTTCGCGCACCGCTCGTTCCTCGACCACGGCATCGCCGTCGCCGGCGCCTCCGACTACATGCCCGGCCCCTACGAGCCGATGATGGCGCTGCAGAGCCTGGTCACGCGCCGCGACTTCCGCGGACGCGAGTGGGGCGCGAACCAGCGCGTCACGCTGGACGAGGCGTTGCGCATCTGCACGCTGAACGGCGCGCACGCCGCCTTCGAGGAGGGCGCCAAGGGATCGATCACGCCGGGCAAGCTCGCGGACTTCGTCGTGCTCGGCGAGGATCCGCACGAGATCGAGCCCGACCGGATCAAAGACATTCCGATCGCGCGCACGGTCGTGGGCGGGCGCACCATGCACGAAGCGTAGGCCGCCCCAGTCCCACAACGCGCCGGGCTACGCGCCGATTCGTAGCAGCTTGATCAGGTTCCCGCCGAGAATCGCTTCCTTCTGGGCGTCACTCAAGGACGGCGAGCTGACAATCAGGTCGATGGTATCGGGCCAGTTGAAGGGGATGTCCGACCCGTACACGACCTGACCGGCGCCGGCTTCGGCCACCAGATGCCGCAGGCCCTCTTCCGAAAAGACCATCGAGTCGACGAGGATCTGCTGCTTCAGATACTCGCTCGGACGTTTCTTGTTCGCGCAGTCGGCGTTGGACCGCACGTCGCAGGCCACCTCGCTGCGTCCAAGGTAGGACGGGAAATAGCCGCCGCCGTGGGCCGCGCAGATTCTCAGGCGCGGAAAGCGGTCCAGCGTCCCGTCGAAGATCATGTGAGAGAGGAACACGGTGGTCTCCAACGGATTCCCGATGATATTGCCGAGGTCGCCCCTTCCCTCCAATCCGCCGTCGCGCACGACGTTTTCGGCACCGCCTGGATGCATGAAGACGGTCACCCCAAGCTCCTCCGCCTTGGCCCAGAACGGGTCGAACCTGGGCGACGAGGGCGCCTCGCCTTCGACGTGACCGCCGATGGAGGCGCCACGCAGCCCCAACTGCCTGACGGCGTGATCCAGCTGCTCGGCTGCCAGATCGGGGTGCTGCAACGCGACCGATGACAGGGCGACGAAGCGATCCGGGTGGGCGTTGCACCACGCCGCGAGTTTTTCATCGTGAAGCCTGACGACCTGGCGCGCGAGGTCACGATCTGCCGTGTACCACCAATACCGGTTGAGGCTCAGGGCCTGAACGTCGATGCCTCGTGCGTCCATCACCTGCAGGCGCTGCGGGCCGACGACCTGAGACGACGGGAAACCGACGCCGGCCAGCTTCGTGCCTTTGATGAGGTCCGCCGCCTCGGGCCAGACGCAGTGCGCATGCACGTCCACCACCCTGACGCGTCGACCTCCGACGAACGTCTCCCGGCGCGTCTGCGCGAACGCGGGGCCCGTCACGAACATCCCGGCCGTCGCGCCCGCCACCGTCGTCAAGAAATCCCTACGATTCGGCATGGTCTCCTCCTCAGTATTCGGCGATCATACTACCTACTGGCCGCGTCTGCGTGGAGCCGCGGCAGCCGTCGAGTCAGTGTTTCTTCTTCGCGTCTCGCGCCGGACGTGTGTCGAGGGCGGCGCGATCGACCGTGAGCTTGTGGTTGTCACGCTCCCACCCGTGGCGACGGCGATTGCCGCCGCGACTCCTGCGCCGCGCGACACGCTCGCGGCTGCCTCACCGGGTGCCGCCTAGTCTCACCGGTCTCCCGACACCGGTCAAGTCGTCGCTCGGGTGCGTGCAGCGGACGTTACCAGCGAAGTTGACAACGCGTGGTGACGCACGCAGAATACCGGCCTCCGTCGTTCCCAAGCAGCAGTACTCCATGAGCGACGTTGTACTGGTGTCCATGCCGTTCGGCCCGTTGTTCTTGCCCTCTATCGGCGCCAGCCTGCTCAAGGCGGGACTCGCCGACGAGCGCGTGTCAGTTCGGGTTCGGTATTTCACGATTGAATTCGCCGAACGCGTAGGCCAGGCGTTCTACTGGAACCTCTCAGAAGGCAACAGACCTGCGCTGGAGATACTCGCCGGAGAGTGGCTCTTTGCCCACGCGCTCTTTGGCACGACCCAGATCGACGACGAGCGGTACGTGGGCGAAGTGCTCCGCGATGGCGGGAGAACCGTATCCCCGGCCCTGATCAAGCGCATCCTGCTCGCGCGAGGGCAGGTGCACGGCTTCCTGGAGTGGTGCCTCGACCAGATTCGCCAGGACCAGCCCCGGCTGGTTGGGTTCACGAGCATGTTCCAACAGCACGTGGCCTCGCTCGCGCTCGCTCGACGTCTCAAGGATTCGCTTCCCGAAACGTTCATCGCATTCGGCGGTGCAAACTGCGAAGGCGTCATGGGCGCCGAAACGATCCGCCAGTTTCCCTTTGTGGATGCGGTGGTGTCCGGGGAGGGCGACCTGGTGTTCCCCGAGCTGGTTCGTCGCGTGTTGGCGTCGGAGCCAGTCTCCGGGTTGCCAGGCGTTCGGACCCAGGACGGCATCGACGCCGAGTTCAGGCTGGGTAGCTTCCCGAACGCGCCGATGGTCCGCAACCTCGACGACCTGCCCTATCCCGATTACGGCGACTTCTTCGAGCAGTTCGAAGCGAGCCGCTACGGTCCGGATTGGCAACCGAGCCTTCCCTTCGAGGCGTCGCGGGGGTGTTGGTGGGGCCAGAAGAGCCACTGCACGTTTTGTGGGCTCAACCATGACGGTATCGCCTATCGCAGCAAGTCGGCCCGACGGGCAGTCGACGAAATCGTGCAGCTCGCTGCGCGGTATCCTGACTGTGACATCGAGGTTGTGGACAACATCCTCGACCTGAGATATTTCCGGAGTGTCCTGCCGGAGCTGGCGGCGCGGCGACTCAGTCTCGGACTCTTCGTCGAGACCAAGGCCAACCTCAAGAAGGCGCAGGTGCGTCTGCTCCGGGACGCCGGCGTCACGCGGATTCAGCCAGGCATCGAGAGCTTCAGTGATTCGGTGCTCAAGTTGATCCGCAAGGGCGTGAGCGGGCTCCAGAACATCCAGCTCTTGAAATGGTGCAAGGAGCTGGGCGTGGACCCGAGCTGGAACCTGCTGTCTGGGTTCCCCGGAGAGCCACCCGAAGAGTATGCGCGGATGGCCCGCCTCATTCCTCTGCTGACCCACCTCAAGCCCCCCGTGGATTGCTCGGGTATCAGGCTCGATCGCTTCAGCCCCAATTTCTTCGATGCCGACAAGCTCGGGTTCGCACATGTGAAGCCGATCGCCCCGTACCGACACGTCTATCCGCTATCCGACGAGGCGGTGGCTCACCTGGCGTGCTACTTCGAGTTTCGGTATCAAGCGCCGCAGGACGTCGACGGCTACGCCCGATTGCTCCGTAAGGAAACGCGGGCGTGGAAGAGAGTTCATGAGCACAGCGACCTCTTCGCCGTGGATGCGGACGAGCATCTGCTCATCTGGGACTTCAGGCCGGTGAGCAAGACCCCTCTGACCGTGCTGCGAGGGCTCGATCGGATCCTCTATCAAGCCTGCGATGCTGCCTCCGGCCCGTGGCAGCTCCGCCGGCTCGCTGACAGGTGTGGCTTTGGCCCCGTGCCACCCGGCGACGTCGAGCAGCGATTGCAGCCCCTGCTGTCTCGCGGCCTGCTGGCCACGGATGGCTCCCGTTACCTGGCCTTGGCGGTTCCTTTGGGTGAGTACTCGCCAAGCGCGTCGATTGTCGAACGGTTCTATGAGACGACCAGAGTGCTCGGCCGGTCTACGCGCGACGAGGTCGTGGTGCCGTTGGACCTCGGCTGCGCCGGCGCCGCTCGGGCGAGGCGAGGATCGAAGACACGGGGAAACGGCGGCAGGCCGAAACGCTCTCGTCGATCGCTGACGTTGAGCCCGTCACAGTTCCGTATTGATGATTATGGTAGACTAGTGGTCCGAAAACGCTCGGCTCGGACGCATGAGAAGGGAGAGGCCCGTGGCTAAGAAGAAGAAAGCTGCCAAGAAGAAGGTCGGAAAGAAGAAGAAGAAGAATGGCGGCCGTCGAACGGGGCACAAATAGTTCGAGAGGAGGACCGCGATAGCCGGCACATTGCGGTTCCCACGCTCACCTCAGGTTATCCACCAGGAACAGGTCGGAGAGGTCCTGAGTGTAGCTATAGACATAGAACTCGCCGTGTGGCGTTGTCTGAACCGCCAGAATCCCAATCAGACCAGCGCGATCTGAGGGAAGAAGCTCGGTGGTCAGCTCCACCTGCCGCTGTGCGATCTGGAGCCGGTAGACTCTCCCGGACGACACTCCGCGCCGCAGGACGTACAGCGATGACCCGTCGGCGCTCCACCGAATGGGCTCATCTCCGGGCTCGAGCTCCGGTAACGGCGTAGGCTCCCCCCCGCCGACGGGCTGAAGCACAATCCGGCTGCTGCGGTCGACGGCGGCAACCTGCTTCCCGTCTGGCGACACCGGGCTCGCGTACGGTTTGATCCGTATTCCCTCCGGCGAAATCGCCTTCGGCATCCCGTTCCCAATGTCCTGCGCGTACAATCTGACGTCTCGGCCCGGCTCGGTGCCGGCAATGAGCAGACGCCGGCCGTCGGGAAACCAGCCGACGGCCTGGTAGTCGACGAGGCCGCCGCGCTCGAGCAGTCTCGCCTCACCCGCCCGTGTCGACAGCACGACGATACTGGGCGGAGGGCCCAGCCCGATCGTCGCGGCCCACCTGCCGTCCCACGACAGCGCCGCCAACAGCCCTTCTCCGAGCCGGATCGCCGCTGAACCGTCCGTTTGCCGAACGTACACGGGGTACGAGCCAGTTCCGCCGCCGCCGGCCTCCTCCGTGAACAACAGCGTCTGCCCGTCCGCTGAAAGCCCCGCCGCCACCGAGGTGCCCAGCCAGGACAGGTCGCGTTCCTGCTCCCCCCCGGGCCCCCGAGATCTCATGCCGATTCGAAACCTGCCGTGCGTCACGAGAACGCGCCCATCCGGACCGATGTCCTTGATGTCGAGACGCCCCGGAGCCGTCGTCACCAAACGCTGTCGCCGCGAAAGGTCCACGGCGTAGAGCGAGGTGTTTGGCCCGGCCTCGGACGCGCTGAACCAGATCTCGTCACCCGTGGAGGACCAGGCGAGACCAGTCACGCTCGCGAAGTCAGCCGAGAGCGTCTCTTTTTCCCCGTTGCGGCCGATCACACAGACGGCCCCCAGATCGTCGCCGGAGACCGGATGGTCAATGAACGCCACACGGTTGCCGTCCCGCGAGACCCGGACATGACTGATCCAGCCATCGGTTTCGTACAGGACACGGCCGATCGGAAACTCGAGGCGATATCTCTGCTGGACGACCTGGGCCACCGCAAGGCGCTCGCCGTCCGGCGCCCAGTCTGCGTCTTCCACGTCGACCATGATCTCGCGGGGACCGCCTCCCTCGAGCGGAACCCGGGCCAAGGTTCCCACATAGCGCTCGCCGAGGGAGATCGCCATCTCATTGGACGAGGAGATCGCCAGGATATCGGCGCTGGGGATTTCGAGCCGACGCGACTCCGGGCTCTCGGGTCTCGTGGAGAAGAGCCGAACCGGGCTCTCGTCCCACGCCGCGCCGTACACGATGGTGCCGCCGTCGGGGGCGAACCTCGCTGACCGGACCCAGCCCCGTTGGAAGGTCAGCTGTTGATACCCGGCCGTCGTGGCGGGATTGGTCCGCTGGCCAACCACGAATGCGGCGGCCACTCCCACGAACACGGAAACGGCTGCGGCAAGGCGAAGAAAGCGACGTCTCGTCGCGCCACGACCGGCGACCAGAGGTGGTGTCGTCGGTCCGGAGCCGGATCCATGAGACAGCGTGCTGAGATGAAACGCGAGATCTCGCGCCGACTCGAATCGCTCCTGGGGAACCTTCTCGAGGCAGCGCCGCACGACGAGGCCGACGTTCGGAGGCACCGTGTCGGGCAAGTCTGCCGGGTCCTGATTGAGAATCGCATTCATCGTTTCGATGGGGGACGCGCGCTCGAAGGGCCGCTGTCCGGTCAGCGCTTCGAACAAGACCGTGCCGAACGAGAAGATGTCTGAACGGTGGTCGATCGTGTCACCACGAATCTGCTCGGGTGACAGATAGTTCATGGTCCCCACGATTGCGCCCGCCTGCGTCAGCTGAGAGGCGGTCGAAGCCCTTGACAGAAAGTGGATGAATTCTGTTTGCTCGGTCAGCTTGACAAGGCCGAAATCCAGGATTTTGATCTGGCCGTCTGTCGTGATGAACAGGTTGCTCGGCTTCAGATCCCGGTGGACGAACCCCTTTGCGTGGGCGGCTGCGAGTCCGGTGGCCAGCTGAGCGGCGTACTCCAGTGTCTTCTTGGTTGGAACGATGCCTCTAGAGAGTCGGGCGGCGAACGTCTCGCCCTCCAGAAACTCCGACACGAGATACGGCAACCCTTCATGCGCGCCGACGTCGTAGACGGCGAGAATATTCGGATGGTTCAGCATCCCCGTCGCTCGCGCTTCGCGCTCGAAACGCCGAATCCCGTCGGAGCTCTGCTCGCTCGACGTACGAACGATCTTGATCGCAACCACCCGGCCCAGGCGCGAGTCGCGAGCCTTGTAGACCTCGCCCATGCCGCCAGCGCCGATGAGGGCGGTGACCTCGTACGGACCGACGCGATCGCCCGGCCGTAAAGACATGTGTCAGCTCCGCGTGCCCGGTTGCGCCTACCTTACCATGCAGCGCCAGTGTCGAATACCGAGTCGAGGCACTCCCGGCGGGTGACGTAGCGAATCCATTCCTCCACCCGTGGCGGCGGCTACCGCGCGATGTCGAGCTGCCTCGTGTATTTGACGACAAACTGTCGCTGCCGGGGCCCCGCCGGGATGCCCGTCCGATCCAGGGAGCCGAGGTGCTCCGTGTCGTTGTACACGACGTACAGCCCCGTGCCGGCGGTGTTCAGCCAGCCGAACCGGACGTTGCTCCCGAGATTCTCGCTCTCGTCGTTGTACTGAACCGACGCCTGCAGGAAGACGCGCGGCGTGAACGCGTAGGAGCCCTCCAGGGCCAGGACGGACGTCACGAAGTCGCCTTCGGCCAGCCGCACGTCGAAGTAGTTCAGGCGCACCGAGGCCACGAACTGCTGGCGGAAGCGGTAGGTCACAGTGGCGCCGGCCCCGTACCGGGTCCCCGTGTAGAACCCGCCCGCGTCGAGCGAGCCACGGACCGACCACGGCGCGCTGAGATTCGTGTTGTAGCGGAACTCCCAGTCGAGATGGTTGTACGAGCCGGGCGGAATGACGATCCCGTCGCGGATTTCGAACGGCGCTGTCAGCCCCTCGCCCGTGAAGTTCACGCCGGGAAGCTGGAAGAACGCGCCGTTGGCGAACTCGAAGTGGCTGTCGATGTGGACGACGCGCGTCTCGCTGAAGCCGGTGAGGTCCCAGTACTCCTGCCACGACACGTGCGGCCGCAGCTCGCGGAACCAGGTGAGGCCGGGAAACCGGTAGTTCCGCTGAATGCGCGTGTTGAGGTGACGATACGCCCGTCGTGACAGAAACCCCACCTCGGGGTTGAACTGCGCCCCGACCTCCCGGTACGACGCCGACACGTTCCAGTCCCGGGTCTGCTGGCGGCCACCAAGACCGTAGGCAAACTCTCCGGCCGCGACGCCGGGGGTGGACGTGCGCGCCGCCCAGCCGTCGAACGTCAAGCTCTGCCCGATACCGAGGGCGCCGTCCAGGCCGTAGGTCAGGTTGTGGTCGCGCGCATTGTCGGTGTTGACGCGCGAGACGAATATCGCACCGACCCTCGTGCGGTCCTGGAACTCCCGGAACAGCCGGATTACGCCGAAGTTGTTGGCGGGCGCCACCCGGACAGCCTGCTCGAGCTCCGCGTCGTACAGATCCAGATGGTTGGCCTGGATGTTCAGCAGCCCCACCCGCATCCCCGCCAGCCGTCCCGTCAGCCTGGCCCCGGCTTGAATCGGCACCTCCCTGCCGCCGGACAAGCCGATCCGTCTCGGGAAGAAGAGTTCCGCCGACCGCGACGCGCCCACCGTGAACGTCCCCGCGTTCTCGAGGAAGAACGCGCGCTTCTCCGGAAAGAAGAGTGGGAAGCGCGTCAGGTTCACCTGCTGATCGTCGACCTCCACCTGGGCGAAGTCGGTGTTGACGGTGAGGTCCAGCGTCAGGCTCTGCGTCAGTCCGATCTTCGCGTCGCCTCCAACCTGGGCGTCGAGGCTCGCGGACGACTGGGTGGCGTAGTCCCGGAACGCTTCACCCAGGACATACGGGGTCACGGTCAGGATTCTCTGGCTGGGAGCCCGAAGCACGGAGAGGGTTCCAGCCAGCGACACCCGGTAGAGGTTGAACTGGCGCGGGATGGGGGCCCAGACCGCTTCTTCGTTCCGCCGCCGGATGTTCCGCGCGAAGTTCACACCCCAGGTCTGCTCGCCGCCTTTGGGATAGCGCAGCGTCGAGAAGGGGATGCGAAGCTCGGCGTACCACCCGTCTGCGTCGATCGAGGTGGCGACTTCCCAGCTGCCATCCCAGTTGAGATTGAATCCTCCGCCGGACCCACCCTGCTGACGGGCAACGACGGCGCCACTCCCGCCCTGCCCTTCGTTGGCGACCTGGCCGTCGTATTCGACGCCCTTCGGCGTCGTCCCGAACACGAATCCGTTCTGCCCGTCCAGGTAGGTGTCGAAGATCACGAGGAAAGCGTCGGTGTCATTGAGCGACGCATCGCGGCGCGTGTCGCCGACCACGATGCCGGCCGGGTCGCGGTCGTACATCCAGGCGCCGATGTAGAGGGCCCGGTCGTCGTGAAGGATGCGCACCTCGGTCCGTTCGGACACCGGCCGCCCTTCGACCGGCTCGCGCTGGACGAAGTCACTCAGCACGGAGGCCGTCGTCCAGGCGGCCTCGTCCAGACGCCCGTCGATGACGGGCGACTCGGCCGTCTGGGCCGCGACCGCGGTTCGTCCGCGGCCGGCGGTTGGCGTGGTCGTGGACTCCTGGGCTCCCAGGGGGGCGGCCGAGGAAACCATCAGCGTGACGACCCAGGTAATGATGCGTCGCATGCGGCCACCTAGCTTATCGCAACTGTCGAGGGAGACCCGCTGCCGGGGAAGCCAGTGGATGGCCGGACACCGCCGCGTGTTCCTGCGCCGTTGCGCCAGCGGCTCGGCTCGGGTAGTCTGGCGCACGATTCACCGATCTGCGTAAGAGGCCTCGTATGACACGCCATGTGTGGATGCTGCTGGCCGTGGCCGGCCTGCTGGCCGCCCCGACGAGCCAGGGCGGGCCGGCCGCCGAGGTGGTGTTGTTTGCCAGGGATGTGATGGTCCCGATGCGGGACGGTGTGAGCCTGGCGACCGACATCTATCGTCCGGCCCGGAACGGCGTCCCGATCGCAGACCCGCTCCCGATCCTGCTGCAGCGGACCCCGTACGGCAAGGCAGGGCGCGCGCTCGTCGAGCGCGCCGAGGACTTCGCGCGACACGGCTACGTGGTGGCGCTGCAGGACATCCGCGGGCGGTACCAGTCGGAGGGACGATTCTCCAAGTACGACGACCTCTCGGCGACCGATGGCTACGACACGGTCCAGTGGCTGGCGACGTTGCCGTACGCCACCGGGCGGGTCGGCATGTGGGGCACGTCCTACGGGGCGCACACCCAGGCGGACGCCGCCAAGGTGAATCCACCGAATCTCGAAGCGCTCCTGCTGAACTTCGGGGGCCTCTCCAACGGCTGGCGGATCAAGATCCGCAACCACGGCGCCTTCGAGCTGGGGCAGCAGCTGGGCTGGGCGTTCGAGCAGGTCGCCGAAGGATCGGACGATCCGATCGTCCGCGCCGCGATCGCGGCGGAACCGGTCGAGGCCTGGTTCTCGGCCATGCCTCTACGGAAGGGGCTGAACCCGTTGTCGGTGTCGCCGGAATTCGAAGACTACCTCCTCGACGACCTGACGCACGGGGATTACGACGAGTACTGGCGGGGGTACGGCGTCAACTGGAGCGAGCACTACGAGGGAACCTCGGACATCCCGATGCTGCACGTCGGCGGCTGGTACGACCCGTACAGCGCCAGCACGATCGAGAACTACGTCGGGCTGTCGAGGATCAAGCGCTCGCCGATCCGGCTGTTGATGGGTCCGTGGGACCACGGCGGCAACGCCCGCTCCAGCTCCGGCGACGTGGAGTTCGGACCTGACGCGGCCATTCGAGACTTCGCCGGCGAGTTCCATCTGCAGTGGTTCGATCACCATCTGAAAGCACGCCCCACGGGCGTCGAGCGATGGCCGGCGATCAAGCTGTTCGTGATGGGGACGGGGGACGGCCACAAGGATGCGGCTGGCAGGCTCTACCACGGCGGGTACTGGCGTGAGGCGCAGGCATGGCCGCTCGCGGGCACCGAGTTCGTGACGTACTACTTCCACGCTGACGGAACCCTCGGCCGCGACGCTCCCGCGGCGGGGGTTCCCCCGACGACCTACCGCTACGATCCGCTGAACCCGGTGCCGACGATTGGCGGCGCGTTCTCCGGGGCCCTCAAGCGCGGCCCCTACGACCAGCGCGAACGGGAGTTCAAGAGCCTCGGTGGCGGATCGGGGAACGGGTTCTACGGGTCGAAGCCCCCGTATCTGCCGCTCAAGGCCCGGCCCGACGTCGTGGTGTTCCAGACCGAGCCGCTCGAGCAGGACATCGAGGTGGTCGGCCCGATTGCGGTGAGGCTCTACGCGGCCTCGACGGCGGTTGACACCGACTTCACCGCGAAGCTCGTCGATGTCTACCCGCCCAGCCTGGACTTTCCGTCCGGTTTCGACTTGAACCTGACCGACGGCATCATACGGGCGCGGTACCGGAACACGCCCGAACGGCAGGAGCTGATGACGCCGGGCGCGGTGTACGAGCTGGTGATCGAGCCGCCCCCCACGGCCAACGTGTTCAAGAAGGGGCATCGCATCCGGATCGACGTCTCGAGCAGCAACTTTCCAAGGTTCGACGTGAACCCGAATACCGGTGAGCCGCTCGGCCGCCACCGGCGCACGATCCCGGCCGACAATTCGGTCTATCACGACGCGGCACATCCCTCACACGTGGTCCTGCCGATCGTGCCGAGCGGACGGTAGCGCCCGGCGACCCGCGCCACGGACGAGAGGTGTTCCTCAAGCGCGCGGCGCCTGATCGACCGCTGCTGGAACATCGAGAGCCTGTCGGGCGCGGCCGAGGTCGCCGAGGCGGCGCGGGCCGAGTAGCCGCGGGTTCCGCGCGGGTGGAACCTAGCCGTGGTCCAGGGTGTCGGATCGCGAGCCGTCTGCGCGCGGGCGGGCTGCTTCGAGATGCGCGCGCCACTCGTCGAGCGTGCCGCCCCCCCACCCGTCGCTGATCTCGTCGACCGTGAACAGCCCCAGCATGCGGTAGCTCTCGGTCTGCGACTCGTCGAACCACTGGTCGGCCGTGCTCTGATGCGGGAACGCCGCGTGCGCCGCCAGGTAGCTCGCGACGTCCGGCGGCTCGTTCCCCAGGCACGTCGGCTTCAGGTAGACCAGGCGGCCGTCGGCGCACTGGCGGTCCGCGGCCGAGTAGTGGATCGTCCCGACGGCGCACCGCCGCCGGCAGTCGCGCGGCAGGCGCTTCTGCGCCAGATCGAGCGTGATCGGCACCTTCAGATCGATCCGGATCTTCCGCAGCGCGTTGCCCAGGTCGGCGTAGGCGTAGTCGGGATCGCACCCCCCGTCGAGCACGACGATGAGCCGGCAGCGACGGAGAACCATTTCGTACAGCCCCAGGTTCTCGAAATGGCCGCCGTCCGACAGGTACACGTAGTCGGTCTCGTTCGACGTGCGCCCCAGGGCCTCCTTGACCATCAGGCGGATCGCGGACCGCGGCCCCGGGTGCCGCCACGTCCGGGCCCCCGCCGGCCCGGGGTTGCCGAGCCACGCGCCCAGCCTCGCGTTGAAGAGCGTCATGATGAAGCTGGTGACCGGCGACGAGTGGTAGCCCATGTTGGGGCTCGCCGCCGCGCCCGAGATCGCCATGGCCGTGCCGAGCGAGATGCCGCGCGGCCCGCCGTAGCCCGACGAGGGCCGGAAGCCGAGGTCGCGGTTCCCGCAGTGGAGCGGGGACACCGTGAACGACTCCGCCTTCCGCTGCTGCCACGCCAGACGCTCCCCGGACGTCAGGTTCAGCGTCAGGTTCAGCACGTGGAGCGGGCGCTGGCCGGCGTCGAGCTCGTGCATCCGCAGGTCGTCGTTCGCGGCGAAGCCGGTGAACTCGTTGGCGGCGCGCGCGGGGTTCGATGCGCCGAGATACGCGCGGACCAGGCGATCGCGGTACATCCCGTTCAGCGAGAACGTGTTGACGTTGACGAAGCGCGCCATGACCCAGGCCACCGCCAGCAACAGCGCGGCGAGCAGCGAGACCAGCCAGGGGTTCGACCGCGTGAGCACGGCCTCGTGGTCCTGCCAGCCGACCGTGGTCAGCGTTACCGTCAGGATGTCGACGCCCAGGGCGTCGTGCAGGGCGAGCAGCAGCACGTTGGTCAGCACCGAGAGCGCGCCGGCGAGCAGTGCGATGAAGACCGGGGGGGCCAGCCTCGCCGCGATCCCCGGCGCGATCGAGCCGGCCTTTCGGCCCGCCGCCCCGGGGTTGACGTTGGCGCCCGCCCCGCCGCCGCGCGAGCTGAGCCACGCGCTGATCGCCGTGGCCACCGCGAGCGCCCCGTGTCCCCACGCCCGCCACCCGAGCGCCCACTCCGGCACGACCAGCACCATCGCCGAGAAGAGCGCCCACGCCACCGATACCAGCAGCACGCCTGCCACCGCCCGCGACATCCACTCGCGGTCGGCGTCCTCGAGGAAGCGGCTGGAGAGGCCCACGAAGAGCACCGTGCCGAGCACGAAGCCGAGGAGGATCAGCGGCGGCCCGGCGGTCACGTAAGCTGCCCAGGACGGCGGAGCGTGGTTCGGATCGGGGCTCCACAGAACGAAGTTGGTCGTCACCCAGACGGCGGCCCCCGTGCCCGCGGCCATGAACAGCACGGCCAGCGACAGCGGCCCGAACAGCAGCCTCAGTCGCGCGCCAAGCGGCCGGCGGTCGACCAGCAGGGCCAGGACCCAGGCCGAGACCGCCGGCGCGACCGTCCAGGCGATCAGGACCAGCGGCTGGCTCTCGGCGACGAAGTCGCGTCCCAGGTAGTGCAGCGAGTCGTACGCGAGGAACGCCAGGACCGCGCCCGTGAGCGGCGCCAGCACCTTCGTCCGGTAGTCGTAGCGGGTGTGGTCGCGGCCGCCGAGGCCGGGCAGGTAGCGGAGCGTGTTGAACAGCGCCCAGGCAAAGAGCAGGGCGCTGAGGCCGGGCAGCACCCGACCGACCAGGGGCGACTCGCTGATCGCGTCCAGCTCGGGCGCCGCGTAGTTCGGGTGCGCCGGATCGGGGAAGATGAACGACCCGAAGAACAGCTCCGGGAACGACAGCAGGGACACGTAGAGCCGCGGCACCATCAGCGCGAACATCAGCAGCGGAACGAGCACCGCCCAGTTCAGGAGGATGTTGCGCAGCACGGTGGCGAAGAGCGTCCACAGGTCGACCGAGAACGCGCCGCGCCGCGGCGACAAGTAAGCGTTGTAATCGCGCAGGTGCTGGATCGGATCGGGTTCGTCGGGCGGGACCGGCGGCGCGTCGCGTCCGAGTCGCGGCACGACGACGCGCAGGCCTTTGGCGCGTGTCTTCCACGCCGTGAGCCAGCCCCCGATGTAGCCGCCGCCCGACACCGTCGAAAGGTAGTCGAACTGCGCGAGCAGTCCCTGTTCCGCCAGCGCCTGGATGGCGCCGAGCGCGAAGGTGGCGCTGCGGATGCCGCCGCCGGAGATGCACAGGGCGCTGAATGGCCTCGGATCGTGGCTGGCCTGCCGGAACAGCTCGCTCCGACTGGCGCCGTTGAACCGCGAGTCGGGCCGGAGCGCCCGGTACTCGGCGCGCAGCACCTCCTCGAAGGCCAGGGGGTTCTCCTCAGCCATCGGCGTGCGCCTCGAGCTCGTCGAGCAGCCGGCGCGCCTCGACGAGGTCTCCGGTCTCGAAGCCTTCGGTGAACCAGCCGTAGACGCCGGCGACCAGGTCGCGCGCCTCGCGGACGCGGCCGCGGGCGGCGACGAGGCGCGCCAGCCCCATGGCCGCGCGCAGCTCGAGCGACTTCGCGCCCTGGCGCCGGGCGAACGCCAGCGCGGCGTCGAAGCTGGCCGCCGCGCCGTCTTCGTCGCCTTTGACCAGGAGCAGGTCGGCGCGCACCCGGTGGATCTCCGCGACGTCGTAGCGCTCGAGCGTGCGCTCGGCCCACGCCTCGGCCTCGTCGAGCGCGGCCAGTCCCTCGTCGGGCCGGCCCGCCTTGAGCAGCGCTTCGGCGAGATGCGCGAGGAAGGTGGGCCTGAGCAGCCCCGCGTTGAGACGCCGCTGCACCTCGAGGCTGTCCCGCAGCTGCTCCGCGCCCTCCTCGGCGCGCCCCAGATCCGCGAGCGCGAGCCCCTGGAACGAGCGGCCCCACTCGACCTCCTGTGCCAGGCCGAACTCGCGGCACATCGCGATCATCTCGCCGCCGAGCGTGACCGCCTCCTCCGGTTCCCGCCGCAGCAGGCGCATGTTCTCCGCGAGACAGATCGCGAAGACGAGGCTGATGGGCTGCCGCAGCTGCCGCGCGAGCGCGACGGTCTCCTCCGCCCGCGCCATCGCGCGGTCTGGGTAGCCGAGGAACCACAGCGGGCGCGGCGAGAGCGCCCGGGAGATCATGCCGGGGTCGAGGCCGAACCTGGCCGTGTAGGTCAGGTGCTCGGCCGGCGAGTGGGCGGCCACCGCCTGTTCGAAGAACTCGCTCGAGCGCACCGTGTCGCCCTCGAACTCGTTGACCGACGCCATCATCTGGTGCGCGGCGACGAGGAACCCCGGGTCGCCGGTGCGCTCGGCCTGCGCCAGCAGTTGCTCGGCGAGCGGCCTGAACACGCGCAGATCGCCTCGGATGGCGTGGAACAGCGTCAGGCCCCACAGGACGGGAAACACCTCCGGCGGATCGCCGAGCTGCTCGCACAGGCGGCGCGCGCGCGTGTAGACTCTCTCGACCTCGGGCGCCGCCCATCCCTGGATCGAGCGCAGCGACAGCCCGAGGATCATCTGCAGCCCCAGCTCCTGCTGCGAGCGCGCGGGTCCCTCGGGGAGCGCCTTGAGGACCTGCAGGCCGCGCTGGGACAACGCCACGGCTTCGTGGAACGCGAAGAGCCCGGCCGCGTGCTGCGCCGCCACGAGGAAATGGCTGGCGGCATTGCCGTGATCGCGGGCCGCCTCGTAGAGCAGAGCCAGCTGCGCCGAGATCGTGGGCTGGATGGGGCCGTGGTGCGCGACGAGCGCCTGCGCGACCTTCGCGCTGAGCGACGCGCGTCGTGTGGGCTGCAGCGAGCCGTACAGCACGTTCTGGTACAGCACGTGCACGAAGCGGTACCGGAGCGTCGGCGTGTGGTCGGGGAACGTCTCCTCGCCGGCGAGCTTCACGAAGACGTGGATGCGGTCGAGCGCGTCGAGCCGCTCCTCGACGTCGGCCGGGTCGGCGCCCAGCGCTTCGCTCACCACCGCCGAGTCGAACTCGTGCCCCTGCACGCTCGCGGTCACGAGCAGCCTGCGGTCGGTCTCGTCGAGCCGCTCGATCTTCCTGGCGATCATCCCGCGCACCGACTCGGGCAGCTCCCGCTCGATGTCGGGGATCGACCCGACGACCACCCACTTCCCCGACTCCTCGGTGATGACGTGGCGGTCCCTGAGGTCGCGCAGCAGGTCGGCCATGAACAGCGGGTTGCCTTCGGTCTTGGCGTGGACGAGATCGGCGAAGGCCGGCGGGAAGCGGTGCTCCGGGAACTCGAGCGTCAGGTACCGCTCCACGTCCTCCTGCGTCAGGAAGTCGAGCGCCAGCTCCTCGAACTGTCCCCGCGTCCGCAGGTCGCTCTTGATCTGCAGGAACGGATGCTGCGACAGCGCCATGTCCGAGGGCCGGTACGTGCCGAGGATCAGCACCCGCATCGTGTCGAACCGGCCGGCGAGGTAATTCAAGAGGTCTATCGTCGAGACGTCGGCCCAGTGCAGGTCGTCGAAGAACACCACCAGCGGGCGGGCCCGGGACACCTCCTGGAACAGCACGCCCAGCTCGCGCTTCATCCGCTCGGGCGAGGCCGTCCGCACGTCGGCCCGCATCTGCTCGACCGACGAAGCCCCGGTCGCGATCGTCGCGACGTGAAGGTACCAGGTGGGGGCGACCGTCTTCATCAGCTCGCCAAACGAGCCGCCGCGCGAGCCCAGCAGGCCGTCGAGCACCTCGAGCAGCGGCAGGTACGCCTCGGATCCCGCGAGCCGCTCCGAGCAGCGCCCGCGCGCGAGCACCGGCCGCGCACGGTCCATCTCCAGCTCGGCGATGAAGTCCTCCACGAGCGTGGTCTTGCCGATGCCGGGCTCGCCGGTGACGGCGAGGACGAGGCTGCGGCCAACCGCCACGCGACCGAAGGCGGCGCGCAGCCGCGCGCGCTCGTCTTCGCGTCCGACCGTCGTGCGCCGCGCGACCGCGGCCGGCGGCGCCAGGTCGAACACGGTCTCGCGCCCCGTGATCGCCGCCAGCTCGGACTCGACCTCCGCCGCCGACGGCCGTCGGCCCGGCTCCTTCGCCAGCATCCGCATGATCAGCGCATCGAGCGCCGGCGGAATCGACGGGTCCAGCCGCGCCGGCGGCACGGGATGCTCCGACACGATCGCCGCCAAGACGCCAAAGCTGGTCGGGGCGGTGAACGGCCGCCGGCCCGTCGCCATCTCGTAGAGGACAATGCCCAGTGAGAACACGTCCGACGCCGGCGTCGCCGGCTCCGCCTGCGCCTGCTCGGGCGACATGTAGGACGTCGTCCCCAGCACGGTGCCCGGCGTCGTGTCCATGTTGGTCGCCGTCTGGGCGTCGCCGCTTTCCGGGGACACCATGCGAGCCAGACCGAAGTCGAGCACCTTGACGTAACCGTCGCGGCGCACCATCACGTTCTCGGGCTTCACGTCGCGATGGACGATGCCGGCCGCGTGTGCCGTGGCCAGCGCCTGCGCCGTCTGCCGCCCGATGTCGGCCAGGCTCGCGAGCGCCAGAGGCTGCCCGATGCGCGCGCGCAGCGTCTCGCCCTCCACCAGCTCCTGCACGATGAACACGCCGCCCGATCCGGTCTCGCCGACCTCGTGGACCGTGACGATGTTCGGGTGGTTGAGCGCCGAGGCGGCTCGCGCCTCCCGCAGGAAGCGGTCGACGGACGACGGCCGGCCGGCCGCACCGTCGGGCAGGACCTTGACCGCGACCGCGCGGTCGAGGCGCGTGTCGTGGGCGCGGTAGACCTCGCCCATCCCGCCGCGGCCCAGCACGGCATCGATGCGATAGTGGCCGAGAAGCGTGCCCAGCACGGAAGGTCTTTGCCCGTCGGAAGAACGCTAGAAGTTTTCGAGTACCTTCACGCCGGCGATGCTCATGCCGCCGCGGAAGAGCCCGACGCCGGGCGTGTTGCGCTCCTGATCCGTCTGCGGGCTGGTGGCGAACGGCGGCATCGGCTTCAGGACCGGCAGCGCATGATACGGATTGAGCCCCGACGCGCCGGTGAAGTGGAGCGCCCCACGGCCCGACCAGAACGTGCCGTGCTCCAGCACCCACTCGGTCTGGATGATCTGACAGACCGACGGCGTGCGGGCGTCCTCGGGGTTCGGGATGACGCGGAGCGAGAAGAACACGAGCGGCTGCGTGGTCTTGCGTCGCGGCGGGCTCGCCGTGGTGTCCATCACCGGCTGCATCGGCGCCAGCTCGCCCGAGCAGATCGCCAGGCCCTTGGGACTCTCGAGGATCGAGACGAGCACGTCGCCCTCGTCGAACGAGATGTGGCCGAGCTTCTTCGGGAACCCGCCGATCTCGCGGCCCGCGGCCATCGCCTGATCGTTGGTGACGTGCAGTCGCACGGCGTACGAACCGGGCTGATTCTTGTAGCTGACCGCAATCACCTGGGCGACCTCGTTGTAGGCCCCGATGTTGCTGAACGGATAGTGCGCGAACACGACCTCGGCGATCGCAAACGCCCCCTGCGGATCGGCCGGGACGAGCTCGAACTGCGACGGCACGAGCGCCGCGGCCGCCTTCGCGTCGGTCAGATACGGGAACATCAGGATGCGAACGCCCTCGTAGTACAGCGGGAACGGGGTGTACAGCGGGGAATCGACCGGGATCGAGTAGCCGAACTTGTCTTTCGTCAGCTGGCCGGAGACGGGCATGATGCACCCTCGCTCGGGCGGCGAACTCCGGTCGGTGCGGGCCGCGGGCGGCGCGCCGCACGCAGCTCGGCCGCTGGTCCAAGGATGGAGTGATTGAGGGTTGAGACGATAGCTGTTCCGGGCACCCGGCGTCAAATCGGGGCCCCCGGCGCGGGCTGCTGGCTGCAGCGTTGACAGGAATGTAATCGACGCGGCATGATGCCGGCGACTTCCCGACAGTCATGAGCGCCTCCCACGCGAGGGCCTCCGCGCCCGACGCCCGTGAGGAGGCCGCGATCCGCGAGATCGCGGCGCTCCTCGGCGAGATGGTCCGCCGCGACTGTCCCGCCGGCACGCTCGCCCGCCGCGACGCGCACGCCAAGCACCACGGCCTCGTCCGCGGCGTGTTTCGTGTGGACGCCGACGTGCCGCCCGAGCTGCGCCACGGCCTGTTCGCCGACGCCCGCACGTACCCCGCCTGGATCCGCTTCTCGAACGGCGCGCCGCACGTCCAGTCCGACCGGAAGCGGGACCAGCGGGGCATGGCGATCAAGCTCGTGGACGTGCCGGGCGAGAAGGTGCTGGAGGACGAGCAGGACGCGCCGACGCAGGATTTCGTCCTCGCGAGCTGTCCGCGCTTCTTCATCCGGAGCGTGGCCGACTACCTGCCGTTCACGCGCGCGGCGGTGAAAGCGCCGGCCATCCGCGTGCTCGGGTTCTTCTTCGGGTGGAACCCGTTCAGGTGGCGCCTCCACGAGCTCAGGGCGCTCCTCGGGTCGCTCGGTCGCGCCACCAGTCCGCTCACGACGCGCTACTGGAGCCAGACGCCGTACCGGCTCGGCCCGCTGGCGGTGAAGTACTCCGCGCGGCCGCTGGCGGCGCCGCCGGTCCACGCTGAAGCCGACGCGTCGGCGGACTTCCTGCGGGAGGTGATGGCCGGCCAGCTCGGCCGGGGCCCGGCCGTGTTCGAGTTCCTGGTCCAGGTCCAGGCCGATCCCGGCCGGATGCCGATCGAGGACTCGACGGTCGAGTGGCGGGAGTCGGACGCGCCCTTCCGCCGCGTGGCGACGATCACGATCCCGCTGCAGCGCTTCGACTCGGACGCGCAGATGGCGCTCGCCGAGCAGCTGTCGTTCACCCCGTGGCATACCCGGCCCGAGCACGCGCCGCTCGGCGGCATCAACCGCGTGCGGCGCGTCGTGTACGAGACCATCTCCCGCCTCCGTCACGACCTCAACGGCATCGTCCGCCGCGAGCCGCGCTCGCTCGAGATCGACCCGGAGCTCATCACGCCGCGCGACGGTCCACGCGACGCGGCCGCCGACACACAGCAGCCCGTGGCAGAAGTCAGTCCACGGGCTGCGAGGACGCGGAGCGCGAACACCGAGAAACCGAGGGCACGGAGATGCTCCTGATTTCTCCGTGGTCTCTGACGCGGTGGCCATGTTCTCCGTGACCTCGCAGGCCGTGTCGACGTTCACCACGGCCTGCTTGCCGAAAGGAACGCGCATGACCGCGAGAACCCGTCTGAGCCTGGCCGCCGTGGCGGTGGTCTTCGTTGGAGTGTTGGCCTGGAGGATCGGCCTGGTCGGCGGCCCCGAGCCGGTGCCCGCGCCGCCGCTGCCGCCGTTCCCCGCGCCCGAGGGGCACAACGGCCTGTCGGACGAGGAGCGGTCGCGCTACTACCGCCTGTCGGAAGGCGGCGAGCTGTACCCGCTCGACTGGATCCTCGCGCTTGAGACCGAGACGACGGGGCAGAACGGCCTGCCGCAGGTCCGGCCGTTCCTCGACAACATCGAGCGGTACGGATTGCTGCCCGATGCGAAGAACGAGGGGAATCCCTTCGGCCTGCCGGTCGGCGTCAGCGTCGGGCGATCGAAGATCAGCGGCCTCCTGATGATCGGCCTCAACTGCACGGCCTGCCACGTGGGCGAGCTGCACTACCAGGGGCGGGCGATGCGCATGGACGGCGGCCCGAACATGGCGCTGGTCAACGTGTTCATCACCGAGATGTTCGACGAGACGAAGGCCACGGTGGAGAGCCCGCGCCGTCTCAGGCGGTTCTGGAGCCGCGTCCGGGACGTCCGACGCGATCGGCGTGCCGCAGAGGCGAGCGGCGAGGCCGACACGGCGCCGGACGAGACGCTGTGGGCACGCGTCGTAGGACTGGTGACGGACAATCGCGGCCTGCTGCGGGCCAGGCTCGACGTCGCCCGGAACCTTCCGACGCTGCAGCTGTCGGTCCAGATCGGGACGGCCGAGGGCTACGGCCGCGTGGACGCGTTCGGTATGGGCCGCGACGAGCTGTTCGGCGCGATCGGCGCCAACAGCCTGCCGCCCGACGCGCCGGTCAGCTTCCCGCACACCTGGGGCATGGAGTACACGGGCTGGCTGCAGTGGGGCGCCAACACGAACTCGGTGATGGAGCGTAACATCGGCCAGGCGCTCGGCGTCGGCGCGACCTTCGACCCGAGGACCTACGAGAGCACGGTGAGCCTCGAGAACCTGCACGAGCTGGAGCAGTTCTCCTACAAGCTCACGGCGCCGGCGTGGCCGGACTTCATGCCGCCGATCGACACGGCGAAGGCGGCGCGCGGCGAGGCGCTGTTCCGGAAGTACTGCGTCGAGTGCCACGAGACGTTCGAGCTGGACGGTCCGATGCGTATCTACCAGAAGTTCGCGCTCGACGACGTCGGCACCGACCCGGCCACCGCCATCAACTTCGAGCGGCCGGTGCTGCTCCCCAACGGGCAGGTGCAGCCGTTCCCGTACGCCGCGCTCGATCTGATCAAGCGGATCAAGCAGCGCGCCTACCAGGACGCCGGGTTCGACCAGGCGAAGATCGACGAGTACGAGCAGCGTCACATCCGGACGGGCCCGCGGTGGGATCCGACGTTCCGCGCGACGCTGCTCGACTCGGAGAAGTGGCCGGACACGAGGGGCCGGCGCATCTACCGCGCGAAGACGCTCGTCGGGATCTGGGCCACGGCGCCCTTCCTACACAACGGCTCGGTGCCCACCATCTTCGACCTGCTCAAGCCGGCGGCCGAGCGTCCGATGACCTTCCCCGTCGGGCAGCGGGAGTACGACCCGGTGAAGCTGGGCTATCAGACCGATCCGTCGAAGTTCGCCTGGGCGCCCAATCAGGCCCCGTACGAGTTCGACACGCGCATCGGCGGCAACTGGAACACCGGGCACGAGTGGCATTTCTACCCGGAACTGACCGATGACAGGCGCTACGAGATCATCGAGTTCCTGAAGACCTTCACGGCGGCGCTCCCGGGCACGAGCGGGGCCCGGTAGGCCGGCTCTTCACGGGCGGGCTGGTCCGCGTTGCCGCCGCGGGTTGCTGCGCTGGGGTTCGGCGCCGGCGCGTATAATCAGGGCACCCCGGAGCGCCCCGATGACCTGGATGACCCGCGTCGCCGATGTCCTCAACGTCCACCTCTTCTCGATCGCCGACCAGTCCATCACCCCGGTGCAGCTCATCGTGTTGGCCGTGGCGCTGGGCATCACGGCCGTGCTCGCGAGCACCATCCGCCGCATCATCGAGCACCGGCTGTTCGGCCAGCTGAACGAACCGCAGCGCTACACGCTGGCCCGGCTGACCTACTACTTCATCTGGATCCTCGGCGTCACGATCGGCCTGCGAACCGTCAACATCGACCTGACGGCCCTCACGATCGTCGCTGGCGCGCTCGGCCTCGGCATCGGCCTGGGCCTGCAGAACATCGTGTCGAATTTCGTCGCCGGCATCGTCCTGCTCTTCGAGCGCCCGATCAAGGTGCACGACCGCGTGACGGCCGAGAACGTCGAAGGCAACATCGTGGCCATCAACTTCCGCGCGACCACGATCGTGACCAACGACAACGTCACGATGATCGTGCCCAACTCGGAGTTCATCAATCGGACGGTGATCAACTGGTCCCACAGCGACCCCAATATCCGGATCCACGTGCCGGTGAGCGTGGCCTACGGGTCGGACGTCGAGCTGGTGACCAGGACGCTCGTCGAGGTCGCGGTCGCGGACGAGGACGTGCTCAAGCAGCCTGTGGCCGACGTGTTCTTCAAGGAGTTCGGGGAGTCCTCGCTGAACTTCGAGCTGCTGGCGTGGATCGACGAGCCGGCCCAGCACTTCAAGATCCGCAGCCGGCTCAACTACGCGATCGACGCGGCGTTCCGCCGCAACGGGATCACGATCCCGTTCCCGCAGCGCGACCTGCACGTCAAGACGGTGCCGCCCGGGG
>Ga0326597_10001974_pt1 | contig 31518 bp, 27 predicted proteins | sample RVTome_12_FD_203789 | JGI IMG/M metagenome (GOLD analysis project Ga0326597, IMG submission 203789) | Soil microbial communities from uranium-contaminated site in the Upper Colorado River Basin, Wyoming, United States - RVT100D185 | ecosystem: Environmental > Terrestrial > Soil > Contaminated >...
GCGGACCGGCGAGGCCATCGGCGTCGGCGAGGGCGTCCCCGTGCCGGTGCGCTTCTGCTTCGATCACCTTCCGGCGCAAAGCCGCCCCCACAGCGGCACCGCCTGCTTCTCCGGCGCCTGGAAGGACGGCGAGAAGTCATTGCACTTCGTTTCCGAGGTGGTCGAACGCTGGCGCCGCCAGGGGCGCTGAGCCCAAGCGATCCGGGACGCCTCAGCCGCGGACCGGTCATCCGGGACCGCGGGCGCCCCAAGGCGTGGCACCCAAGGCGCGGGAATTGGCGCGCGGCCTCGGAATGGACTATGGTTGCGCTCCGCCGCGTGTCGGGCGGAGGCCGATGGGCAACCTTGGGCGGTTCGACCGGTGAAAATCACCCAGACCTATCTCGTGGAGCAGAGACGGTTGCACCAGAGCCCGGGCTATGGCGTGGCGTCCAGGTCCTACGCCGCCATGGTGGCGGACCTGGCCAACGCGAAGGGGGCACGGAGCATCTCCGATTACGGCGCGGGGAAATGCAACCTGCGCAACGCGCTCTATGAGCTCGGAAAGTTCGACTTCGCCTATTACCCCTACGACCCGGTGTTTCCCAAATACGGCCCGCCGCGGGCGGCGGACCTGGTCTGCTGCATCGACGTGTTGGAGCATGTCGAGCCCGATTGCCTGGATGAGGTGCTCGACGAGCTTGGGAAGATCACGATCCGGCACGGCCTCTTCACCATCCATACCGGCTCCGCGGCGAAGACGCTGTCCGATGGGCGCAATGCGCACCTGATCCGGAAACCCGCGTCGTGGTGGCTCCCGCGCATCTGCGACAGGCTGGAGATCACCCATCTGCAAAGCGCGTCGGGCGGCTTCTGGCTCCTGGTCGAACCGAGGGCCGGAGCCTAGAGCAGATCATGGATTGTCGGAATCGCCGAAGGCGTTCCGACAAATCATGATCCGATCTAGGGCGGCCCGGCCGCGAGGGCGCGCGTCCGGCGCCGGGCGGCCGTCACTTGGGCGGCGTGGTCGCCTTGCGCAGCCGGGCGACGATCGCCTTGGGCTTGCCGAGCGCCCGCTTGGTGAGCGCCTCCAGATCGGGGCCGGACATGTAGTTGATGTCCAGTTCCAGCTTGCGGATGCGCACCGTGAATTTCGGGTCCTTCGCCATCTCGGCGAAGGCCTTGCGGACGGCGGCAAGCCGGTCCTTGGGCATGCCCGGCGAGCCGATCAGGTTAAAGCCGATGGTCGGGATGCTGGCGAGGATCTCCATGACGTCGCGGGCCTCGGAGGTCGGCATCAGCTCCAGCACCGAGGGCACGTCGGGCAGCTTCGGCCAGCGCTTCAATCCGATGTAGTAGAGGATGTTGACCTTGACGTCCTTCATGCCCATCTGCAGCCGCCCGTAGTCGTGGCTGCCGATCCCCTGGACCTCGTTCTGGACCATCGCCATGAAATACTTGGTCGAGTTCTTGTAGCCGCGGGTCACCGTGTTCTTGGTCCCGGCCAGGTTGTTCAGCATCCAGGGCACCAGGGCGGCTGGGCCCGACGAGCCGCCGGCGCCGAACGCGATGGTTTTGGTCTTGAGGTCATCGACGGTCTTGACGCCTGAGTCCTGGCGCACGAACCCCACCTGGTCGATGGCCGAGAGGCGGCCGATGAAGCTGAACTCCGTCGGCTCGTACTTGGCCTGCTTCGGCTTCAGGAGCTTGTTGAGGACCACATAGGGCTGCACCACCAGGAACGTCGTCCCGTCGCGCGGGGAAACGTTATAGAAGTGCGACGTCGCCAGCGTGTGGGACGCGCCTGGCTTGTCCTGGGTGATGACCGTGGGCTTGCCCGGTATCAGCGGCGCGATGCCGGTGGCGATCTGCCGCGCGACCAAGCTGTAGCTGCCCCCGGCCGCGCTGCCGGTCAGGATCGTCACCGTCTTTCCCCTGTAGAAATCGGCCACCGGGTCCGCGGCCGCGGCCGCGGCGCCCAAGGCCAAGACCGCGCCCGCCAGCGAGAAGGTTCTGGTGATTGACTGTTGTTTCATGGTCCTCTGCCCTCCTGGGTTTCCCCGGGCTTTCCCGGGAGACGCCGGCGTGGAGGGTTCGGGAACGGCTTGGTGCCGTCGTGTCCTCCCCCGCCGCCGGTGCTCGTCCCTCCATGAACCGAGGCCCCGTGAACGCCTCGCGAAGGGAACGCTCAATCAACGGAACACAGTGAAAAAACGAAACTCAAATGCGGCGCTGGGACCCTCTGGGGTCCCGCGCGTCGAACCAGCGGGACCGGCCCCTTCAGTTATGGGCGAGCGGTCCGCGCAGCACCTGCCCCGGCAGGGCGCCCGTGTGCTCGTTGTCGCGGAGCAGGGTCTGCCCCGCCACGATGGTGGCGAGGATGCCGTCGGCCTTCTGCTTGAGGCGCGGCGCCCTGCCCGGAAGGTCGTGTTCCAGCGTGGGCATCTGCGGGGCGATGGTGTCGGGATCGAAGATCACCAGGTCCGCCGCCTTGCTCTTGCGCACGAGGCCCCGGCTGTGCAGCCCACAGAAGGAGGCGACGTCATAGGTCATCTTGCGCACCGCCTGCTCCAGGGTGAACTCCTCCTTCTCGCGCACCCAGTAGCTCAGCATGTGGGTCTGCAGCGACGAATCCATGATCTGCGACACATGGGCGCCGGAATCGGAGAAGGTCACCGCCGTCCTCGGATGACGCATCATGAACAGCACCACGTCCCAGTCCTCGTTGAACAAGGGCTGGAGGAAGAACTGCTTGAGGTGCTTGGCGAGCGCCATGTCGATTACCACGTCGATCGCCTTCTTGCCCTGCTTGCGCGCGATCTCCGCCACCGACGGGTAGGGCGGCAGCATGCGCTCGAGCGGGAACAGCCAGTCGTAGTCGACCTGGGAGCGCACCTCGGCGGCAACGCCGGTCTCGGGCTGCTTCGCGTGTTCGAGCGCTGCCGCCACCAGCTTGGCCCGCATCCCGGGGTCCCGGAGCGCCGCCTCCTGGTTGGCAAGCGGCCCGGCCCTGAGCTCCTTCCACAGCGGCGCGCGGTCATAGGGCATCTTCGATTCGAATGAGAGCAGCGTGCAGGCCCAGCGGCAGTGGGCCTGGATCAGGGCCCGGCCGCCGCGCTCGACGATCTCATCCGCGCAGTTGTAAAAGTTGAGCCAGAAATCGTCCCTCTCGCGCCCGTAATTGCCGGCGAAGGTCACCGGAACCTTGCTTTCCACGGCGAGGTTGGTGACCCGGTCGAAGTAATCGCGGATCGAGGCCTCGTCCAGGGTGACGTCCTCGCGGGTGAGCTCGAAGATGCCCGCTCCCTCGTCGCTCATCACATTCACCAGCTGGCACACCTCGTCCCAGGACGCCAGCCGGCTCGCCACGGGCCTGTCGTCGGCAGTCCGGTGGTTGGTCGAGCGGGAGGTGGAGAAGCCCATGGCGCCGGCGTGCAGCCCCTCGGCCAGCACCCGCTTCATGGCGGCGAGGTCGTCCTCGCTCGCTTCCTGCTCGAAGGCGCGCTCGCCCATGACGTAGGTCCTGAGCGCCGAATGGCCGAGATAGGCGCCGTAATTGATGCCCTTGGGCCGGGCCTCGACGGCATCGAGATATTGCGGGAAGGTCTCCCACGACCAGTCGCTGATGCCCGCCTCCATGGCCGCGGGCGAGATGTCCTCGGCGCGCTCCAGGTTGCGGATGACGAGCTGCTTGTTCTCCTCGGCGCAGGGCGCGAGGGTGAATCCGCAGTTGCCCATGATGACGGAGGTCACCCCGTGCCAGCAGGAGCAGGTGCCGAGCGGGTCCCAGAACACCTGGGCGTCCATATGGGTATGGGCGTCGATGAAGCCGGGCGCCACGACGTGGCCTTCGGCGTCGATCTCTTCCTTGGCCGTGCCGCCGAGCTTGCCGATCTCGACGATCTCCCCGTCACGGACGCCGACATCGGCCTCGTAGCGGGGCAGGCCGGAGCCGTCGACGACGGTGCCGTTCTTGATCAAGAGGTCATAATCCATCGTTTCTCTCCCAAGGCATGAGGGCGCCTGAAGGCGGACCTGCGCGGCGCCGGGGCCGCGCAGGGGGCGCTTCCGGTGTTGTTCAGTTGTGGGCGAGCGGCCCGCGCAGCACCCGGCCCGCAAAGGCACCGGTATGCTCGTTGTTGAGCATGAAGACCTCGCCATTGACGACCGTCGCCAGGATCCCCTCCGATTTCTGTTTGATCCGCGGGCAGCCGGCGGGCAGATCGTGATGAAGGGTCGCCGGGCCAGGCGCGATGATCTCGGGATCGAAGACGCAGACATCGGCATGGTAGCCTTCATGCAGCCAACCGCGTCCCTTGAGCCCCCAGAAGTTGGCGATGTCGAGCGTGATCTTGCGGACCGCCGTTTCCAAAGGAATGGCGCCTTCGTTCCTGACCCAATGGCCCAGCAGATGGGCGATCAACGGGCTGCAGGTGGTCGCCACATGGGCGCCGGCGTCGGAGAAGGTCACCACCGAGTTGGGGTGGCGGATATGGGCCAGCACATAGTCCTGGTCATCGTTGAAGCTGGGCTGGATGAAGAACAGCTTCAGGTGATGAGCGAGCGCCAGGTCGATGAAGGCGTCGATGGGCTCTACGCCCCGCTCCTTGGCGACGTCCGCCACCGACGGGTAGGGCGGCAGGGTGCGGTCGTAGGGGAACACCCAGTCCCAGTCCACCGGCCGCTGGAAAAGGTTGGGAAGCGCGGGATCCGGCTTGTGCACGTGGGTCTTGACCGCGTTCACCAGCTTGGCGCGCATATCCGGGTCCCGGAGGCCCTTCTCCTGTTCCTCCAGCGGCAGCTTGCGGAAGTCCTTCCACACCGGGATGAAGTCATAGGGCGTCGCGGTTTCGAACGACCGCAGCGAGCCGTTCCATGCCGAGGTCGCCTGGATCATCATCTTGCCGCCGGCGGCAACGGCTTCGTCCACCATGCGGAACTGGCTGCGCCAGGCTTCCGGATTGCGGCGCCTGTACCAGGTGCCGCCGAACGTGCAGGGCACGCCGATATCGACGGCCAGATACTTCATCTGCTCGTGTTCCCTGTCGCGCTCTTCCGGATCGGTGATGACGTTCTCGCGCGCGATCTGGAAGATGCCGGAGCCGAGGGACTTCATGGTTTTGGTGAGCTCCACGACCTCGTCCCAGGAGGCGAGCCGGCTTGCCACCGGCTTGCCGGTGGGAAGCCGGTGGGAATAGGTGCGCGAGGTGGAAAAGCCGAGCGCGCCGGCGCGCAGGCTCAGCTCCAGCTGTTCCTTCATGTCCTTGAGGTCGTCCTCGGTCGCTTCCTCCTCCATGGCGCGTTCGCCCATGGCGTGGGTGCGCAGCGCCGAATGGCCGACGAAGCCCGCGTAGTTGAGCCCCTTTGGCATGGCATCGAGGGTGTCGAGGTATTCCGGATAGGTCTCCCAACTCCAGGGTACGCCTTCGATCATGGCATTGCGGGGGATGTCCTCGGCGCGCTCGAAATTGTGCAGCACCAGGTCCTTGTCCTTCTCCGCGCAGGGTCCCATGGAGAAGCCGCAATTGCCCATCACCACGCTGGTCACGCCCTGCCAGCAGGAATTGCTGCCGATGTCGTCCCAGAACACCTGGGCGTCCGTATGGGTGTGGCCGTCGATGAAGCCGGGCGCCACGACGTGGCCTTCGGCGTCGATCTCTTCCTTGGCCTGTTGCCCGGAAAGGTCGCCGATCTCCGCGATGATGCCGTCGCGGATGCCGACGTCGGCTTGGTAACCGGGCATGCCTGCGCCGTCGACGACGGTGCCGCCGCGGATGATGATATCGAATGCCATTCCTTGTTCCCTCCTTGACCCGGGCCCTCGCTGTCCAAGGGCGCATGGGCATTGACGGCCGGCCTCATGAAGCCCGGTCGGCATCGTTGTTCGTGGGAGAGTATCGGGTTTGCCGGGCCGGCGCAATCGGCGGAGGTGCGGCGATCGGGAAGCCGTGGGGAGGCGGGGCGGGCGCAAGTGAGAATCCTAGTTGCAACTAATTCGCATTTGCGATAAATAGCCTCAAGGGCGCTCGGCCTATTGCGAACTATTGCGAAATTTGGAATAGGTTTCGAATAGCGCACAGGCGGGCATTGCCCCGGTATGCGGCCAGGACGTCGCAACGTTTAGGATGGCTATGGGGTTGGAACCGGTAGCGCCAGAGGTCAACGAATAGGGGAACACGAACATGAAGGCTCCAGGGAAAGAAGTGCCGGACCGCGGCCGTGCGAGCGCCACGCGGTCGGCCTTCATCGCATCGATCACGAGCGAGCAGGTGCTGGCTGGTGACAGTGAGGTCGCCATCGAGCATGATGGCCACATCTACTGGCTCCGCCGCACCAGGAACAACAAGCTGATTCTCACCAAATAGTCCAGTCCCCCGGACCCATCCATTGCGGTTGCGGGCTATCCGGGCAGTTTATCCCAGCCAGCCTAAAGAGACCGGTCGCAGGCGCCGGCCTTCCCAGCCAGCCAGGATCTCGTTCCCAGGGCGATCGCGCCCTGCGGGATCACTGACGTCGCTCGCCTCCGCATTCGCGGGCCCGGGCGGCACGAGCACAAGGAAGGGAAAGGCATGGAACAAGAGCCAAGAGCGGCTTTCAAGCGCCGTCAGGTCAAACGTTGGAGCCGCGGGCCCGGGATTATGGGGCTGTGGGCATGGGGCGCCGAATTGACGTTCCTGATCGCCGCCTCCCAAGCCGGGGCCGCGGATAAGAAGGGTCCGCTGAAGGCGGAGATCTCGGTCGAGATCGAGCACGATTGGACCACGGAGTCCGACGATCCGGATGCCGAGCTCCACGACACCTACGCGACCATCGAGACGGGGCTGGAGCTCAGCCTCGGCAACGGTTTCGCGGTCAAGTCATTGCTCGTCTTCGAGCCGGTGCTCGATCCCGGCCCGGGCGAGGACCGGTTCTTCGAGGATCACGGTCTCTATGCGGAGGAGCTCTTCGGCGAGTATGACGGCGAGCGCTTCGCCGTGCGAGCCGGCAAGTTCGGCCAGAAGTTCGGTATCGCCTGGGACGCGGCGCCGGGCGTCTTCGGCACCGACTTCGCCGAGGATTATGAGCTCGCCGAGCAGATCGGGCTCGCCTTCGACCTTCGCATCGCGCCCAAGGGTGCGGGCAAGCACGTCATCACCGCGGGCACGTTCTTCGCCGATACCACGGCGCTGTCCGATTCCATCATCACCTCGCGCGGGCGCACGAAGAAGTCGGACGGCGGCGCCGGCAATACCGAGGATCTTTCCTCCTTTTCGATCGCCCTGGAGGGGGAGGAGATTCCCGGCCTGCCGGGTGTCATGTATCACCTCGCCTACATCAACCGCGATTCCGACCTGCCCGGCGAGACCAGCGAGACCGGGATCGCCGCGGCCCTCGGCTTCGCATTCAAGCTGGACAAGGTGGAAATCAAGCCGCTCATCGAAATCGTGAGCCTCGATGATCTCGGCGGCGCGCCGGGGATCGATGCCGTGTACCTGACGACGTCGGTGGAGTTCGTCTACGGGCCCTGGTCCTTCGCGCTCTCGCGCACCGGGCGCAGCATCGAGGAAACCGGCCTGCCCGACGTGGATGACAGCCTGTTCCAGGCCTCCGCCGGCTACGAGTTCGAGAACGGGATCGGCGTGAATCTCGGCTGGAAGCACACCGAGGAGGCGGGGGTCGAGTCCGACACCGTCGGTATCCTGTTGACCAAGAGCTTCAGCATCTGATTATTGGAAGGGGAACCTGAGAGATGAAAACGCTTGCGCATACGCTTGTCGCCTTCGGCCTCACGGCCGTTCTCGCCGGCGGGGCCCATGCCCAAGGGATGCCGTCGGCCGCCGATAAACGCGCCGTGCTCGACGCGTACGCCGACATCGCGAAGGCAGGATACGAAGATTCGCTCGCCACGGCGCGGGCGCTCAAGACGGCCGTCGACGGGCTCGTCAAGAGGCCCAGTGAGGCCGCCCTCAAGGCGGCGCGCGAGGCCTGGCTCGCCGCCCGCGCGCGGTACCAGCAGACCGAGGCGTTCCGCTTCGGCAACAAGATCGTCGATGACTGGGAGGGCAAGGTCAACGCCTGGCCGCTCGACGAGGGGCTGATCGACTACGTCTCGCGTGACTACGCCGGCGCCCAGAGCAAGAACCCGCTCTACGCCGCCAACGTCATCGCCAATCCCAAGATCGTCCTCGGCGCCAAGACCATCGATGCCGGCCGCATCACCAAGGCGCTCCTGGCCGACACCCTGCACGAATTCGGCAAGGTCGAGGCCAATGTCGCGACCGGCTATCACGCCATCGAGTTCCTGCTCTGGGGCCAGGACCTGAACGGCACCGGCCCCGGCGCGGGCAACCGGCCCTGGACCGACTACAGCCGGTCCCGGTGCGGCAGCGGCAACTGCGCCCGGCGGGGCGTATACCTCCGAGCCGCGACCGATCTCCTGATCGACGACCTCGCGTGGATGGTGGGACAGTGGGGCCCCAAGGGGGCCGCGCGCGCGGCGCTCCTCAAGACTCCCGACGCGGGCCTGGCCGCCATTCTCAAGGGGCTCGGCAGCCTGTCCTACGGCGAGCTCGCGGGGGAGCGCATGAAGCTCGGCCTCATGCTCCACGACCCGGAGGAGGAGCACGATTGCTTTTCCGACAACACCCACAATTCGCACTACTATGATGTCATCGGCATCGGCAACGTCTATCGCGGCCGCTACATGCGCACCGGCGGTGAGACGGTCTCCGGCCCGTCGCTCGGGGCTCTGGTCGCGAAGGTCGATCCCGGGCTGGATGCGGAGGTGCGGGCCCGGCTTGCCGACACCGAAGCCGCCGCGTCGCGGCTCAAGGCCCGGGCCGAAACGGTCGAACGCTACGATCAGATGATCGGCAAAGGCAACGCCGCCGGAAACAAGGCGGTACAGGATGTGATCGACGCCCTGGTTCGCCAGACCCGGGCATTCGAGAAGGTGGTGACTCGGCTGAAACTTCAGGCCGTGGCGTTCGAGGGATCCGACAGCCTCGACAATCCGGCCGCGGTGTTCAAATAGGCGGTGCGGTGCCGCGGGGCTGCCGAGAGGCGGTCCCGCGGCGCGCCCGGGAACGGAGCATGGCGGGTTGCAGGCGTTAGGGACGGCAGTCGTTGCCCTGATCGCGGGGACTGGCATCGCGTTCTCTCTCGCGGCCGCGAGCGGCGGCCAATCGGATGACCGGGCGCGGATCGAGCGGGTCACCCGCCCGACGACGGATTTCACCAAGCCGGAGCCCTTCGAACTGCGGCCGGGGGGTGCCGCGACCGTCTTCGGACCGTTCAACGAGAACGCCTTTTCCGAGCCCTCGGCCAACATGTCCTTCGCCCGGCGCGCCGACTTCGCGGTCGGCAACGGCGTGTTCCGCAAGGTCTGGGTGTCGGCGCCGTCCTCCACCACGTCCTCGGACGGGCTCGGCCCGCTGTTCAATGCGCGCGCCTGCCAGCGCTGCCATCTGAAGGACGGGCGGGGCCATCCCCCGGAACCCGGCCCCCACGACCCCGCCCTGACCATGGCCTTCGGCATATCCGTCAAGGATGGCCAGGAAGAACGCCCCGATCCGGCCTACGGGGAACAGGTCCAGACCTTCGCCATCCAGGGCCACCGCGCCGAGGCGCAGATCGGCCTGTCCTATGAACCCAAGCCCGTGACCTTCGCCGATGGCACCGTGGTCACCCTGCAGCGCCCGCGCTGGCGTCTCAAGGGGCTCGCCTTCGGCCCGGCGGATGGGCGCGCCAACATTTCGCCGCGCATCGCGCCGCAGATGATCGGCATGGGGCTCTTGGAGGCGATCGACGAAAAGGACATCCTGGCGCGCGCCGATCCCGAGGACCGGGACGGCGACGGCGTAACCGGGCGCGCCAAATGGGTGAGCGACCCCGCGACGGGCCGGCGCGTTCCCGGGCGCTTCGGCTGGAAGGCCGACCAGCCGACGGTGGCGGGCCAGGCGGCGGGCGCCTTCTCCAAGGACATCGGCATTTCCACCCCGCTGCGGCCGGCCCCTTATGGCGATTGCACCGCGCGCCAGCGCCATTGCCGCGAAGCCCCCCATGGCGGGGAGGACGGGGGCACCATCGAAGCCGACCGGAAGCTTTTCGACCTCGTGGTGTTCTATTCGCGGAACCTCGCGGTCCCGGCCCGGCGCGCCCTCGGCGACGCGAAGGTGCTGGCGGGAAAGAAGCTCTTTTACGAAGCGGGCTGCACGGCCTGTCACCGCCCCAAATACGTGACCCGGAGACTGGCGGATCGGCCGGAACAGTCGTTCCAGCTGATCTGGCCCTACACCGATCTGCTGCTCCACGACATGGGGCCGGACCTCGCCGACGGCCGGGCCGACGGGTCGCAGGATCCCGAGGCCGGGGCGAGCGCGTGGCGCACCGCGCCGCTCTGGGGCATCGGGCTCACCAAGACCGTGAACGGCCATACCCGGTTCCTGCATGACGGCCGGGCGGGCTCGATCCTCGAGGCGGTGCTGTGGCACGGCGGCGAGGCCGAGGCCGCCAAGCAAAGGGTGCTGAAGATGACCACGACTGAGAGGGACGCCCTGGTCGCGTTCCTGAACTCGCTGTGATGGGGACCCGCGCGCGGGCCGCGGCGCGGCGGGTCCCGGCGGCCGTCGCGGCGGCGGCGCTCGCGCTTGGACTGGCCGGGAGCGGCACGGCCCGCGCGGCGCTCGCGGAGACGGATTACGCCGAGGTGAATGCCGCCATCGTCGAAGGCCACGTCCTGCCGCGCATGGCGGCGTTCGAACGATCGGCGGCGCGGCTCGATGCGGCCATGGCCGCATTCTGCGCGGGCACCGGGCCGGGAGCCGAAATCCGCGCCCTGCTCCGGCGTTATCACGAGACGATGGACGCCTGGATGGCGGTTCGCCACCTCAATTTCGGTCCGGCGGAGGAGTTCATGCGCGCGAGCCGCATCCAATTCGCCCCCGATCCCGAGGGACGGGTGCCCGCGGCGGTGGCGCGCCTGCTCACCGAGCGCGGCGGGGCTGCCTTCGAGGCCGAGGCCTTCACCCGCGAGAGCGTCGCGGCCCAGGGGCTTCCCGCGCTGGAGCACGTGCTGTTCGGGGACGATGGCAGGCCCGCCTTCACCCCCGGGTTCCCGGATCCCGCGCGCTGCCGCCTGGGCCGAGCGATCGCCCGCAACATAATGGACATGGCCGAGGGCATGGCGGCCGATTGGCAGCGTTCGGGCGGCTTCGCCCACAGCCTCACCCACCCGGGCGAGAGCAATTCCTATTTCGCCACCCACAAGGACGCGGCGATCGCCCTCTTCAGGTCCCTTCACGGCGGCTTCGACGTGCTCGTCGCCCTCAAGATCGAACCGCCGCTCGGAAAATCCGCGGCGGCGGCGCGGCCCGACCTGGTGGAAAGCCGCCTGAGCGGGCGCGGCATCGCGAACATCGTCCTCGACCTCGAGGCGCTCTCCGCGCTCTATCGGGGCGAGAGCGGCAAGCCGGGTCTCGCGCGCCTGCTCGAGCGGTCGGATAAGGACCCCGAGCTGGCACCCCTGATGCGGCGCGCCTTCGCCCAGACCCTCGCCACCGCCCGCACGATCGCCCCGACCCTGACCCGCGCCGTGGTCGACCCGGCGGGACGGCCGCGGGTCGAAAAGCTGCACCTTCAGCTGCGCGCGCTTCGCCAGATCATCGCCGAGCGGCTCGCGCCGGCGCTGGGGATCGCCGCCGGCTTCAACGCGCTGGACGGGGATTGAGGCGATGGACCGGACCCGGCGCGCGCTGATCGGCGGGATGATCGCCGCCGTCCTGCCTCTGCCCCGAGCGCTCTCCGCGGCGCCCGGGCTCTACGTCTCCGCCCGGGGCGGACGCGACGGGCGCTTTGCCGCGAGCCTGTTGTCGGCCGCGGGCGAGGTGGTCATGGACATTCCGCTCCCCGCCCGGGGCCACGGGGGCGCCGTGCGTCCGCGCGGGGCCGAGGCCGTCCTTTTCGCCCGCAGGCCGGGTGGTTTCGCCCTGGTGGTCGACATCGCCGGCAGACGCGTGGCCGGATGGCTCCATCCGCCGAAGGGGCGAAGCTTCACAGGCCACGGCGTCTATTCCCGCGACGGGCAGACCCTCTATGCCGTGGAGTTCGAGGCCGCCACCGGCGACGGCGTCGTCGCGGTCCACGACGTGGCCGGCGGATACAGGCGGACCGGTGAATTCCCCTCCGGCGGCATCGGTCCCCACCAGGCGGTCCTGCTGCCCGACGCGGGGACGCTGGCGGTCTGCAACGGCGGCATCCGCACCCATCCGGATTTCCCCCGCGCCAAGCTCAACATCGCCACCATGCGTTCCTCCCTCGTCCTGATCGACGGCGGCAGCGGCCGGATCACGGAGACCCTCGGGCTCGCGGGCCTGGACCACCGTCTCGGCCTGCGCCATCTGGACGCGGCCCCGGATGGGCGCGTCGTCCTCGGAATGCAATACGAAGGCCCGCGGTCCCATCGCGTGCCGCTTGTCGCGCTCTACCGTCCGGGACGGGGGCTTGCCCCGCTCGCCGCGCCGCGCCCGGTCGAGGCGGCGCTCCGGCGCTATATCGGGTCCGTCGCCTTCGATGCCGGTGGAGACTGGATCGCCGCGACCAGCCCGCGCGGCGGCGCCATCGCCGTCTGGCGCGCGGCCGACGGGGCCTCGGCCGGGCTTCGGCGGTTCGACGACGTCTGCGGCATCGCCCCCGCGGCCGGGCCGGGGCGGTTCATCGTCACCTCGGGCCGGGGGGCCGAGGCCATCCTCGATGCCCCGACGATGACCCTGAGCCGCCTTCCCGCCGCTTCGCCGGGCTTCCGCTGGGACAACCATCTGGTGGCGGTCAACCGGCGCGCCGGTAGATGAAGAAATCGGCGAAGGATCCCTCGCGGTGATCGCCGTGGTAGGGATAGCGGTTGGGGATGTGCCGCTCCAGCGTCCAGTCGGGCCGGTGCGCCTCCACCCAGGCGGTGAAGCGGCGATGGCGGACATGGGGCGCGCCGGGGTCGGGCGCCTCCTCGGTGTTGCTGGAATAGACGATGACGTAGCGGGTGGTGGAGGAGAACAGCCGCTCCATGTAGGTCTCGAACGCCTCGTCCTCGACCAGGTGATAGATGACGTCGAGGGAGAGCGCGAGCTCCGCCGTTTCGCCCGCGTACGCGTCGGTGAGCGCGAACCGCTTGCTCGCGTCGCCTGCGAACAGGCCTTGGCATGTTTCGACGGCGGCCGGTGACACGTCGAGGCCGAAATACCGGGGGTAGGCCGCGAGGCGGAGTTGGGCGCCGTCGCCCGAGCCCCACTCGATGACCGTCGCGACGCCGTGTTCCGCGACGAAGCGGTTGAGGATCTCCGCCTTGTAGGCGGCGAACTTGCCCGAGGATCCGACCCCGGAATTGCCGCCCAGGAGGTAGCGCCGCTGCCAATAGCGGCGGGAACCCGTGAAAGGGAGCAGCGTGCGGTAGATCAGGCGCTGGAGGCGGCCGATGACCGGCAGCCGGGCGATCAGTCCGGTGAGCCTAGAGCAGGTCATGGATTGTCGGAATCGCCGAAGGCATTCCGAAAATCCATGTGAGTCTGCTCTACTCATTTGACGTAGATCGGATTCACATGATTTGTCGGAAACACGTCATGTTTCCGACAAATCATGATCCGATCTAGGCGACGGCACGGGTCCCGGTTTCCGCCACGCGCCGCGGTCACAACGCGCTTCGAAGCTGGCGCGCGGCCTCGACCATGACGGCGATCTTGTCCCGGGCAAGGGCGCGGTCGATGGTCATCAGCCCGCAATCGGGCGCGAGCCACACCTGCGCCGGGTCGAGATGCTCGAGCGCCTCCTCGACCCGCGCCTTAACCGCGTCCACGCCCGGCACCGGGGCGGCGCCGGGATCGATGCAGCCGTACATCACGATGCGGTCGCCGCAGGCCTCGAGCACCGCCGGATCGAAGGTGGAGCGGCCGAATTCGACGGCGAAGCCGCCGATCCGGGTCTCCATCAGGTTGTCGAGCAGGCCGGGGTATTCGTATTCGTGCTGCAGGCTGGTGCCGCCTGGATAGCCGAAACAGAGATGCACGATGGTGGGGACGGTGATGCCCTCGAGGGCCGTATCGAGCGCCTCGGCCCCGTAATCGGCCACCTTCTCGTGGTAGCGCGTCATCGCCGGCTCATCGAGCTGCAGGACGTCGCAGCCGGCCGCCTGGAGGTCGAGGAGCTCCGCGTTGAGGGCGGCGGCGATGTCCATGGCCAGCTCGGCCTCGTCGTCGTAGGCCTCGTTCAGGGTGCTGTCGATCACCGTCATCGGCCCGGGCACCGCCATCTTGAGGGGCCGGTCCGTGTGGGCCTTGGCGAATTCGACGTCCGGCGGCATCAGCGGCGCGCGCCGCCTCACCTTGCCGGTGATGCGCGGCACCAGGCGCGGGGCGACGCGGTTGCGGTAGACCTGCTTCTCCGCCTGGTGCTCGACATCGACGCCCTCCCAGCCGGCGGGCAGGTACCAGACGAAGCTCTCGCGCCGCTGTTCGCCGTCGGTCACGATGTCGAGCCCGGCATCCTCCTGCTCCTTGAGGATGACGACGACGGCGTCGTCCTGGGCCTCGGCGAGCGCCGCCCCTTCGAGGCGAAACTCGGCGCGCGAGCGGTTGACGTCGGCGAGCCAGGTGGGCCGCGGGAAGCTTCCCACGGTGGTGGTGGCGAGGGGGCCCAGGTCCACGGTCTTCTCCCAAGGTTTGTTGCGGTCGTGTCCGGACGTGCCGGGGCGGTCCGGCGCGGACCTTGCCATCATACGTCAATGCGGCGAAAAGCCATACGCCGGGGCGCCGGGCGGGCCTCGCCGCGAAGGGTCGCGCGCCAACGCCTTGGCTTGGACGCGAAGAAGCCCGATAATCGCCGCCGGACGACAAGGGGCCGCGGGAAACCGGCCCGCCGCCGGGGCGCGGTACAGAGAGGGAGGCACCAGGGGCCATGAGCACGGGCATAGGCGCGCCGATACCGCGCCGGGAGGACCACCGGCTGCTGACCGGGAAGGGATCGTTCAGCGACGACCTTAACCTGCCGGGCCAGCTGTACGCAGCATTCGTGCGGTCCACCCATCCCCATGCCGACCTCGTCTCGCTCTCGCTGGACCCCGCCGCCGCCGCGCCCGGCGTGCATGCGGTGCTGACCGCGGCCGACCTCGGCGCCGACGGGATCGAGCCGATCCGCCATCCGCCGCCGCGCACCGGCCCGCCCGATATCGAGCTGACCCACCGCAGCGGCGAGACCCCCGTCATCCCGCCCCAGACCCTGTTGGCCGATGGCCGGGTCCGCTTCGTCGGCGAGGCCATCGCGATGGTGGTCGCCGACACCCCGGCCCGGGCGCGGGAGGCGGCCGAGGCGGTGGTGATCGAATACGCCCCGCTGCCCGCGGTGGCCCGCGGCCTCGATGCCGCCGAGGACGGCGCGCCGCTCGTGTGGGAGGGGCACGGCACCAACCTGGTGGTCGATGCCGATGCCGGCGACGAGGCGGCGGCGGAGGCGGCCTTCGCCGGCGCCGCCCATGTCGTCAGGCTTGCGACCGAGATCCAGCGCGTCACCGGCGTGCCCATGGAGCCGCGCGCCGCGCTCGGCGTGTTCGATGCCGAGGCGGGACGCTACATCCTCCATGCCGGGTCGGGCGGGGTCGTGCGCCAGAAGCGCGAGCTCGCCGAGATCCTGGGCGTGGAAGAAGGCGCCGTCCGCGTCACCGCCGGGGACGTCGGCGGCAATTTCGGCACCCGCAACGCCATCTACCCGGAATTCCCCCTGGTGGTCTGGGCGGCCAAGAGGCTCGGCCGGCCCGTCAAATGGACCGCCGACCGCTCGGAAGCCTTCCTGAGCGACTACCAGGGCCGGGACCTCGCCTCGGCGACCGAGCTCGCGCTCGATGCCGAGGGCCGCTTCCTCGCCATCCGCGGTACCAACACCCTCAACGTCGGCGCCTTTCCCATCACCTTCGTGCCCCTGATCAAGGGCGTCGAGCTGATGACCGGGGTCTACGACATCCCGGTCGCCTATTTCCGCGCCCGCGCCGTCTTCTCCAACAAGCCGCCGGTCAACAACTACCGCTCCTCGGGCCGGCCGGAGGCGATGTTCATCGTCGAGCGCCTGATCGACCTCGCGGCGGCGGAGCTCGGGATCGACCGCATCGAGCTGCGCCGGCGCAACCTGCACACCCATCGGGGCGAAGGCTGGACCAGTCCCCTGGGCCTGCCCTACGACTGCGGGGATTACCACGCGGTGCAGGCCTCCGCGGCGGCGCTGGGCGACTGGCAGGGCGTCGACGCCCGCAAGGCGGAGGCGCGCAAGCGCGGCACCTACCGCGGCATCGGCATCGCCAACTACCTCGAGCTGACCGGCGGCTACCCGCGCGAGCGCACGGAGATCACCGTCAAGCCGGGCGGCCGGGTCGAGGTCGTCATCGGCACGCTGTCCTCCGGCCAGGGGCATGAGACGAGCTTCGCCCAGCTGATCACCGAATGGCTCGCCGTGCCGGCGGGCGATGTCGATCTGATCACCGGGGATACCGACATCGTCAAGGAGGGCGGGGGATCGCATTCGGCCCGCTCCATGCGCATGGCCGGCATCGTCATGGGGCTGGCCACCGACGAGATCATCGCCAAGGGCAAGCGCATCGCCGCCCATTGCCTGGATGCGGAGGAAGAGGAGATCGACTTCGCCGACGGCCAGTTCACGGTGCGCGGCACCAACCGGGGGCTTTCGCTGTTCGCGGCGGCCGGGGCGGCGGAGGAGGACGACGGCCTGCCCGAGGACCTTAAGGGGCCGCTCACGGGGATCTCGGAGGAGCACGTGCCCGTCGGCGCCTTCCCCTACGGCTGCCATGTCTGCGAGGTGGAGGTGGAGCCCGACACCGGGCTCGTGACCCTGGAGCGCTACGCCTGCGTCGACGATGTCGGGCGCGCCATCAACCCGCTGATCCTTCGCGGCCAGAGCCACGGCGGCGCGGTCCAGGGGATCGGCCAGGCGATGTGGGAGCATTGCGTCTACGACCGCGACAGCGCGCAGCTGATGTCCGGCTCCTTCATGGACTACCCGATGCCGCGCGCCCATCTCGCCCCGCCCTTCAAGGTGGAGCTCAGCGAGGTGCCCTCGCCGCGCAACAAGCTCGGCGTGCGCGGCGGCGGCGAGGGCGGCACGACGCCCGCGCTCGCCGTGGTCATCAACGCCATCGTCGATGCGCTGTCGGAGCTCGGCGTCAGGCATGTCGAGATGCCGGCGACCCCGCAGCGGGTCTGGCGCGCGATCCAGGATGCCAGGAACAGCAAGGCCAGGAACAGCAAGGCTAGGAACAGCAAGGCCAGGAACAGCAAGGGGAGTGCCGTGTGACCGCCTTCCAACCGCCCTACCGCGCCGATCACGTCGGCAGCCTGCTGCGGCCCCGGGAGCTCGTTCGCGCCCGGGAAACCTTCGGCCGCGGCGAGATCGACCGCGAGTCCCTGAAAGAGGTCGAGGACCGTGCCATCGACGACGTCATCCGCCTGCAGGAGGCGGCGGGGCTTGAGACCATCACCGATGGGGAGTTCCGCCGCAGGAACTATTACGGCGGCTTCTTCGTCGACGGCCTCGGCGGCGTGCGCCCGGGGATCGAGGCCTCGACCTCGTGGTTCTACACCAACGCGGCGGGGGAGCGGAAAGGCGCGGCCCAGCCCGAGGTCTTCGCCCGGATGCGCTGGACGCATCCGGTCCATGTGGAGGATTTCAAGTACATCGCCGCGCGCACGGACCGCACGGTCAAGATCACCCTGCCCGGGCCCTGCATCCTCCACTTCCTCGCCGGGCGCGAGCATATCGACCGGGAGGCCTATCCCGATCTCGACCTCTTCTGGGAGGACATGATCGATGCGATCCGCGAGGAGATGGCGGCGCTCTATGAGGCGGGCTGCCGCTACATCCAGCTCGACGAGACGGCCTACGCCAAGTTCGGCGATCCGGAGATCGTGAAGGCGCTCGCCGACCGGGGCGACGACTGGCGGGACCTCGCGAAACTCTACCTCGAGATCATGAACCGGACGCTGGCCGGCAAACCCCGGGATCTCGCCGTCTGCATCCACATGTGCCGGGGCAACAGCCGAGGATTCTGGCAGGCGGCAGGGGGCTACGATGCGGTCGCCGAATCCATGTTCAACGAGCTCACCGTCGACGGCTTCTTCCTCGAATACGACAGCCCCCGCGCCGGCGACTTCTCGCCGCTGGCCTTTGTGCCCAGGGACAAGATGGTGGTGCTCGGCCTGGTCTCCACCAAGACCGGCGATGTCGAGGATCGGGACGCGCTCAGGCGCAGGGTGGAGGAAGCCGCGCGCTTCATCGATATCGACCAGCTCTGCATCAGCCCCCAATGCGGCTTCGCGAGCGAACACCACGGCAACCCGTTGACGCAAGACCAGGAGGTCGCGAAGCTCAGGCTGCTCGTCGATCTCGCCGGGGAGATCTGGGGTTGAGGGCTCAGGCCCTTCGATTTCCGGGTGCAATGAAACAGGGAGGATAGGGACGATGCTCAAGACCAAAGGCTTTCTGCACCTCACCATCTCGGTCACCGACCTCGACCGCGCGACCAAGTTCTACCAGGACGTTCTCGGCTGCGAACTGGTGCGCAAGAACGGCAAGAATACCATGTCGTTCATGAAGTGCGGCGAGGACTTCTTCGTCCTCACCTCGATGCCCAATCACGTCAAGCCCAACCTGCCGGGACCGCTCGACCTCGTGACCACGCTGTTCCACCACGCCATGATCGTCGAGCCCGAGGAATGGGACCGGGCGCTCGAGTACTTCGAGGTGGAGGGGATCGAGTACTACATCTGCACCAACGCCGGCCACACCACCTTCCCGGGCCGCCGCCACGTCTACGTGCAGGACCCCGACGGCAACAGCATCGAGATCGTCTCGACCTCGACCCTCGAGACCGCCGCCGAATAGACCCGCCGCGCGTTCGCCGGCGACAGGGCCCGGCGGGAGCGGGGACCCGGTCAGCCGATTGCCGCAAGGCCCGGGAAGGCCTCGATCAGCCAGTAGGAGAGCCGCGTCAGGTTGCCCGTGATCATGGCGAGACCCATCAGGACCATCACGGTTCCCGCCACACGCTGCAAGGCGGCGCCGAACTGCCCGATCGACCGCATCCGGTAAAGGAGGCTGTTGGTGAAGGCGGCCGCCGCCAGGAAGGGCACCCCGAGCCCCATGGAGTAGATCACCAGGAGAGCAATGCCGTCGGCCACCGTCGCGGTCGAGGCGCCGACGGTCAGGATCGTTCCCAGCACGGGGCCGATGCACGGCGTCCATCCGAAGGCGAAGGCCAGCCCGAGGAGGTAGGAATATATGGGCCGTCCGTGCGGGGCGGCGACGCCGTGGAAGCGGCGGTCGTGCAGGAACCAGGTGATGCGCAGCACGCCCGCCGTGAACAGGCCGAAGGCGATGACGATCACGCCGCCGATGAGGTTGAGTTCGTAGAGGTGGGCGCGGAGCAGCTGGCCGAGGGCGGTCGCGCCGGCGCCGAGAAGGACGAAGACCGTCGAGAAGCCAAGGACGAAACAGCCGGCGAGGCCGGCATGGCGCAGGCGAAGGCCGAGGGTCTCGTCCGTCTCGCGCGCCGCCAGGGAATGGCCGGCGATATAGGAGATGTAGCCCGGCACGAGGGGCAGGACGCAGGGCGACAGGAAGGAGATCATTCCGGCCGCGAATGCGGCCATGATGCCAAGATTGGAGATTTCGGGCATGGAAAGGGCTGCTCCCTCCGCGTCTCGACCGGCTCTCGTCTCGCACGGGGCCCCGTCCCGGGCGGGGGCGCGCGCCTAGAAGATTTTCCCCAGTCTGGCCTTCACCCTGTCCCACAGGGATTGCCCCGCCTCGTGGTGAGGCGCCTCGCCCTCGTTGGTGAGGGCGTTGATGAAGGCCACCAAGTTTACGGGCGCGAATTTCAGTCCGTGGAAGTTGGCGCGCCAGCGGCCCTTGCCGTCGATCACATGGGTCACGACACTGTGAAGCTGATAGCCCCCATCCTTCTTGATGAACTTATGCCCGAAGGACTCCGCAAGCTTGCGCGTCGCAACCTCCGGCTGTGCGCTGGCCTTCGTCAGGAAGGTCCAATTGCCGGGCTGGAGCCCCCGGGCCGGGCCGTAAGCCCGCAAGATTTCCGGGGTGTCGTTCGCCGGGTCCGTCGTGATGCTGATGAACCGGACGCGGTCCTTCATCGGGGTCCCGGCGATCAACGACTGGATTTCGGCGATGCGCTCGGCATGGAGGGGGCACACGTCTGGGCATGCGGTGTAGATGAAATGCAGGACAATGACCTTGCCCCGGTAATCGGCAAGGCTGTGGCGCCCACCATCGGCGTCCTGCAACGTGAACCCGGGGGCCGGCTTGTCGATGGGCTGGAAATACTTTTCCCTTGCCTGCATGGTCCTCTCGACCTCCGCGGGGGAGTGGGCGCGAGCAAATCCAGTCGTAAGGACCGCGATGAACGTGAAACCCACCGCGATCAAGGTCCTAAACATATCTGACTCCTCCATTCCGGTGATTGCCTCGAACGGACTGCGAATTCCCGAGATCAGCCATTTCGACGTTGGGTTTATTGTCGGAAGGGGGTCTGTTTGGGTTCGGTCCGGGCCTGGGCGAGCATGCCGCTCCGCTACCCCTTCCCATACAATGGCCTAGTGCAGAGATAGCGACACAGGGCAGGACGGCGATCAGAAGCGGCGCGACCCCCACCGCCGCCAACCAGGTCCAGTTCCAGGCCGCCCCTGCCATCACAACGGCCGTACCGAGGACAGCCACACCTCGGCGGCTTCGAAGGTTTCGTGCGAGGAAACGCGAAACTCTTCCAACTGAATCGCCGGTAGCCGAATCCTGAGAGAATCTCGATTTTGAATGTGACATGCGATGGTCCTTTTCGTTGGTCGCGGTGCTTTCCACGAATCTCAGTCAGGTATCCTTTTGTCACCACCCCCACGTGAACGATCCAGGTGTGCCTTCAGGTAGGCCACCATTTCGGGCGTATCCCAGTCGGCGGGACCGACGAGACGTCCGATCTCTTTGCCGTTCGGGTCGACCAACAAGGTGGCAGGTATCCCGACGACACCGAGCGCTCCCGAGGCCTTGCCGCTGCTATCGACGTACAGGCTGAGATTTTTTATGCCGATCTTCCGGTAGAATTCTCGCACTGCTTCAGGCCCCGCCCGGTCAATAGACAGAGCCAGCACTTCGAAATCGGCACCTCCCAGAATTCCTTGAAGGCGGTCCAGGGTGGGCATTTCACGCCGGCAGGGACCACACCATGTCGCCCAAACATTCAACAAGACCGTCTTCCCATGGAATTCAGCAAGGCTGGTTTGCCTGCCATCCCCATTCCGAAAAACCACCTTTGGCAGCGGTTTCGGCGCGGGATGCAGTGCGAAATTCTTCGCCGTCCTGGGAGTGGGCGTCTGGATTTTGAATGGTCCCGAGCTGTTGCGTTCCATCGGCTCCGGGGTACCGAGAGCCAGCCATGAGGCGATCAAAAACGCGCCCAAGATGAATGCGACAATCAGGATCGTTGATCTTGTCATTCGTCGCGCAGCCGTCTCACTAGGGGGAGGATGGTTTTCTCAAGTACGTCCGGGTTTACAGGGCCAACCTGCTTAAAGGCGATCCGTCCCTTGCGGTCGATGACGAAAGTCTCTGGAACTCCGTAGACGCCCCAGTCGATGCCAACTCGCCCATCCAAGTCCGCTCCGGTCCTGGTGTAAGGGTCGCCCAGTTCGTCAAGCCACTTCCTGGCGTCTTGGGGTCGGTCCTTGTAGTTGAGGCCGTGAACGGCAACGACGTTCTTGGTTTTGATTTTCATAAGAAGCGGATGCTCATCACGGCACGCTGTGCACCAGGACGCGAATACGTTGACCAGCGACACTTCACCAACGAGATGTCGATCCGACAATCCGAGGGTCCGGCCCGCGACGGGCGGAAGCTCGAACTTCGGGACACTCTTCCCGATCAGGGCGGATGGAATCCTTCCCGGATCGCGCCCGAGTCCCAACCCAAGGAAAACACCGATGATGGCCACAACAACGAGGGGCAGCACATGGACCCACCGCAGACGCCGCAATAACGAGTTGGGACGTCTAGCAAGATCAACCGCAGGCCGGGATTCTGATTCTCGGGCTATCATGCGCCGTACCTCCAATTTGTCCGCGGGATCAATTGGTCGGCGGCCCTGCGGCGCACCGTGTTTCCCAAGAGACACTGGTTCATTCGACCGCGTAGACCTTGGGCGTGCCCTCTCCGAATTCATAGATCGTGAATGGCTCCTGCTTTTTGCCGCTCATGCCGGGCGATCCCTGGGGCATACCGGGAAGGGCGATGCCCCTGATCCCGGGCCGCTCCCGGAGGAGCTTTTTCAGGGCCTTGATGGGCACATGGCCCTCTACCACGTAGCTCTCCATCAGCATCGTGTGGCAGCCCTCGAAATCCTTCGGCACGGCGTACTGGCGCTTGATCAAGGGCAGGTCGTGTGTGGGCTTTACGATGACGGTGAAGCCATTGCGGCGCAGGTAGTCGGCATAGTTCTCGCAGCAGCCGCATTCCGGCGTCTTGTAAAGAGTGACCGACTTCGCGGGCGTTTCGCCACGCCCGGCCGCCGCCAGGGTCAATCCGGCAATCAGGATCGTAAGTCTCAGTATACGCATCGGTTTCTTCCTCCTCGCAATGCAATTCGGACGTCGCGTGGGGCCCCATCGATGGGCCGTCTAGTCGAAGAACAGGTATTTGATCAGGGCGGCCGCCGCGAGGAGGAGCACGACGACGACCAGCAGCCCGAGACCTCCCATCACCCAAGGCCCCATGGGGCCCGTTGCCATCATTCCGTCCATCATCTCCAGATTTCCTCTTCGATTTTTTTTGGGGCGGTGATTCGAATCAGGCAACCCGGATGACTCCCATCATCCCGCCCGCCATGTGTTCGAGTACGTGGCAATGGAACATCCAGTCGCCGGGATTGTCGGCGACGAACGCGATCTCGGCGCGCTCCCGGGGGGCCAGAAGGACGGTGTCCCGCCATTCCTTGTGCGCGGTGGGGTGCCCGTTCCGGCTGATCACCCGGAACGAATGTCCGTGAAGGTGAATGGGATGGAACCAGGCTGTGTCGTTGTGAAGCGCCAGAACATAGGTTCGGCCACGATCGAGAACCAAAAGGGGCTCCAGCACATGGCCGGTCGCCGCAACGCCATTGATGGCCCAGGCCTTGCCGTGGTGCATCATTTCGCGAAGGCCGACCCGGCGCCCATCCATCATCGCCATGCTCATCCTTCCCATCATGCCCCCGCCGAAGGTGATCTCGTGGCGCTGGGCACGCGCGAGGTCGGGTTCCGGCATGGTGTTCGCCGCAAGGACCACCGAGGCATCGAGGGGGCGGGACCGAATTGGGGTGCCCTCGTAAACGAGGTCCATCACGCGAAACTCGAGGCCCTTATAGAAGGTATCCCTGACGGTGAGGCGGTCTCCGGGCCTGCCCGCCATATCCAGAATGACGTCCGCGCGCATCGCCGGGCCGAGGACGACGCGCCCTCCCGGAGGCTCGTGGGGAGCGACCGGCTGGCCGTCATAGGCGATAATTTTCGGGTGGTGTCCCTGGAACTCGAGACCGAAGTTCCGTGCATTGGCCGCGTTGATGAGACGTAGCCGGACGCGCTCCCCCGCCCTCACGGAAAAATCGCGCGGAGGGAGCCCGTTCACGGTCGCGATGTTGCCGATGCGGCCGCTGTGGCTGACGTCGTGAAAGTTTCCGAAATCGTCGCTGATCCTGGCGGTGGGGAGCAGCCGCCAGTCATCCAGCACCCAGGTGACGTCCCGGTCGACGAGAACCGGGTCACGCTCCTCGACGATCAGTGGGCCGTAAAGTCCACGCCCGACCTGCTCGAAGCCGCGCTGGTGGGGGTGGTACCAGTACGTGCCGGCATCGGGCAGGTCGAATTCATAAGCGAACGTGGCGCCGGGCGCGATCGGCTTCTGCGTCAGGTCGGGCACCCCATCCATGGAGTTGGGGACGCGCAGGCCGTGCCAGTGAACGGTCGTTTCCTCGGCCAGGCGGTTCTCGACGGTGACCCGCAACCGCTCGCCCTGGCGCGCGCGGATCTCCGGCCCCGGCACGGACCGGTTGTACGCCCATACCGGAGTCCGGGGGTTTTCCCTGCCGAGGAGCGGGGCCTCCCCCGGCGCCGCCACGATCCGGACCTCGCGGACCTTCGCCGCCCCGGCCGCGGCGAGCGGCCATGCCGCCGCCGCCGCCAGGCCGCCACTGCCGAGCAGGAAACCCCGCCGCGAGACCGAATACATCTTGCTTCTCATTTCCCAGCACCTCGGGGAATTGGGCCCGCGAACCGGAGGATGTGCGTTCCGGGTTCCGATGGCAAAGTCCTTGCGCCGTGCGCCGTGCGGCACGCGGCGGCTACAGACCCTGTCGTCAAGCGACAGGCGCTAGATCAGGCTGTGCAGGGATTGCCTGGGTGGGTCGGGATCGGGGCGGAACGTCCTGCCGATGACGCAGTCGGCGCCGGCCCGGCGGTCCGCGCCGGCAAGGGCCGGCGCTTCCGCGGCGACGGCGGCGACCAGGAACCCGCCGGCCAGGGTGCAGTCCGCGGGACAGGCGATCGATGCCAGGTCGCTCTCGTCCCCCGGGTCGAGACACCCGGCGCAAGCCCCGTCACCTGGGCCGCTTGGGCCGGACGACATCGTCATCTCGATCGACATGCCTCCGGCCTGGACCTGCGACAGCACCGTCCCCAGGGCAAACACGAGCCCGAAGAAAAGTGTCAAAACCCGCCTGGCGGTCCACCGTTTCATGACGGGCCGACTATGGCAGAAAACGCCCCGTGCAACAAGATTTGGAAGGGCGGCGCGGCCCGCCTCGCGGGGCGGAGGCCGACAGACAGGAGGCCCCGTATCCGATGCGCCGGTGGAGCCCGGGCGGAGGACGGCCGACGGTGACGCCGCCACGGTTCCGCCATTAACCTTGTCGTTCAACCAGTCGTATCGAAATGCCGGTTTTCTGCGATTTTTTCCGTGTTAACCATAACGATTGATTGCCAGAGGGTTAACAGCCGGAGATACTCCCCCTGCGGGCAACGTCCCGCCTAGGGGAGGTTAAGCCACGATCGTGATCACGGCGTTCTTGATTCTCGCGGCATTCACGCCGGTGTTCCTGTGGCTCAAATACCTGCAGGAACGTGTCGGCGTCATCACGCCGCCCTCCCATGTCGCCATCGCCTTTCTCGCCGGCGTCCTGATCTCCCTGCCGGCGCTCCTGATCGAATCCTTCCTCGACCGTTCGCCCCATGTGTCCTTTGCCTGGCTGAACGGCCTGTCCCTGGTCGAGCTGGTCACCTTCAACGGCCAGTACGGCTACCTGTTCGTGCGCGCCTATGTGCTGGGCGGCTTCGTCGAGGAAGGGCTCAAGCTGCTGACCATCCTCATCATCCTGTGGACCTTCCGGACCTCGGTGCGCCCGGCGTCGCTGATCGTCATCGCCGTCGCCGTGGGCGGCGCCTTCGCCGCGGTGGAGAACGTGCTGGTCACGGCGGGGGCCGTCCATTGGGGCCGGATCGCCGTCCTGCGCGCGCTGGTCTCGGTGCCCAACCACGTCTTCCTCGGGGTGTTCATGGGCGCCATCATGCTGCTGGCCTGGAAGTGGCGCTGGCGCTACGCGATGGCGTGCCTTGCTTTCGCCGTTCCGGCCCTGATGCACGGGACGTCCAACTACCTGCTGTTCCTGGGGGCGCCGGAGGTGGGCGCGCCGGGCCTGCTCGAGGCCACCGCGCGTCAGCTCTACGGATTCCTGTTCCTGTTCCAGGCGGTCGTGGCGATCCTCATCCTGTCCCGGGTCTCGCGCTGGGAGGCCGTGGGCGGCGGCATCCCCGCCCGGCCCCCTTCCCGCGCCCGCAGGCGGGCGTTCTGGGCGCCGGTGGCGCTGATCGTCGGAGTCTTCGGGCTGATCAACCTTCTGATCATCATCGGCGGTCAGGAGGGCTCGATCTTTGCCCTGAACCTCGGCAGCACCTTCGTGATCGGGGCGCTGTCCTTGATGCACGCGCTGGTGATCTGGGGACATGCCCATGAGGGGACACGCCGGCCCGCGGTCCAGCGGACCTGAGGGCCAGCGGATCTGAGGGACCGAGCCGGCCGGCCCCGATCCGCCCCGGGAGCATCCCGACCGCATGACGAAGCAACGGCGCGGCCCCGTCCGGGGCCGCGCCGCTTGTTCAGCGCTTCTCGCGGTGCCTATTTGCAGGCGATGGCCTTGGCGAGGTCGCCGTTGCCGAAATGGCGGAACGTGCAGTCGAGTCCGGCCTCCAGCGCCTTGGTCTTGGCCTTTTTGCCGCCGATCGTGACCTTCGACTGGCGGCCCGAGATCTTGAAGGTGAATTTCTTGCCCGACCCGTCGGTGACCTGAATCTTCTTCTTCGAGACCTTGGTGATCCGGCCGTCGGTCTTCTTCAGCTTGACCTTGACGACCTTGCCGATCTCCATGGCCGCGCGCGCCCTCTTGATGACGGCGGGCGGGTAGCCGAGGAACTGGTTGACGATCTTGGTGACCTCTTCGCCGTCCCAGGGCTCGATGGGCAGGTGCTGGGTGTTCGCGCCCTTGACGAATTCAGGGTCCTTCATGGTCGCCATGAAGGCCGCGCGCAGCGCCTTGGCGCGGTCGGCGGGGAGGTCCGGCGGCGCGGCCAGCGGCCGGCCCAGGATGTGCCGCCCGTATATCAGGTCGAGCACCTTCTTGTCGTCGTCGGTTTTGACGTAGTCGTAGATGTGCGGGACGCCCGCCAGATCGGGATGCTTCTTGAAGCCGGTCTGAACGACGATGACGAGCTTCCCCGATTTCCATTCCTCGCGCCGCCTCGCCTTGAGGGAGGAAAGCGCGAAGCCGCATCCTCCCTGGACCTCGCCGCGCTTCATGGCGAGCAGCACGCCGGTCGATCCCGGGTAGCCGTGGATGACCTGGATACGGGTGCCGATCAGGGCGTTGAATCCCCGGGGATGCTCCGAGTTGACGCCGTTGGGCCCGGTCGCGCCGAAGATCATGGGCTGCTTCAGGAGATCGTCGAAGGTCTTGATGCCCGCCGTGTGCCACGCCGTGCAGGTTCCGGTGGTCTGGTCGATATTGCCGATCCAGGTGAATTTCTCAGTCTTGAACTGGGCCTTGGTCTCGCCGAACAGCGGCGCGAACGCGACCGAGGAGGCGAACACTCCCATCTGGGTGCCGTCCTTCTCCGCCGAGTTGTAAAGGTAATTCGCGAGCCGGATGCCCGCGGCGCCCGGCATGTTGCGGACGATGGTGCCGGGATTGCCGGGAACATGCCTGCCGAAGCTGCGGGCGAGCAGCCGGGTATAGGCATCGTACCCGCCCCCCGGATGGTTGCCGACGTAGAGCGCGACGCGTTTGCCCTTGTAAAACTCCGCGGCATCGGCCTGGGTGGGCCCGGCGGCGAAGGCGGCCGCGCCGGCCACGGCCAGGACCGTGAGGCCGAGAAGGCCGGGTCGCCAGGGCCGGGATACGAATCGATTTCGGTTCATGTGAGTTCTCCCCGTTGTTCTGGTTCATCGCGCCTATTGCCTAGGCGGCCGTTCTTTCATTGCCCGAATAGAGACTATCTGCAAATCCGCATCCCTGTCACGCGCGCTGGGCGAACGTGCCCGCCCGACTCCCCGTCGGGGGCTTCGGCTTCGCCGTTGGGCGATCGCGGGAAGTGGTGTATGTCATAGGGCGCCCGGCTGGGATGGAACCGAAGAGGACAAGGGGTACCGCATGAGTTTCGCCGTCGCCGTCGATATCGGTGGCACGTTCACCGATCTGGTCGCCTTCGACCCGGTGACCAAGGACGTCGTCTATGCCAAGAGCCCGACGACCTACGGCAATTTCGTCGAGGGCATCCTCGACTGCTTCGAGCATGCCGGCCTCGCCCCCGCGGACTCGCGCTTGCTCAACCACGGCACGACGCTCGTGATCAACGCCCTGATCCAGCGCCAGGGCGCGAAGACCGCGCTGGTCACCACCAAGGGGTTCCGCGACGTGCTGGAGATCGCCCGCGCCAACCGGCCCGACCCCTTCGACCTCTACTACCGGCGCGACGAGCCCCTGATCCCGCGCGACCTGCGCTTCGAGGTGAACGAGCGCATCGGCGCCGGCGGAGAGGTGATCGCGCCGCTCGATATCCGGGCGCTCGCGGAGCTTGCCCGGCACATCGGAACGCTCGGGGTCGAGGCCGTCGCCGTCTTCTTCATGAATTCCTACCTCGACCCCCGCCACGAGATCGAGGCGGCAAGGATCCTCAAGGAGCGCCTGCCCGGTATCTACGTCACCTACTCGACCGAACTGACCCGCGAGTGGTACGAGTACGAGCGCTCCTCCACCGCCGCCGCCAACGCCTATGTCGGGCCCCAGGTCAGCACCTACGTGCGCCGTCTCGAAGGCGACATGGCGGCGCGCGGCTTCGGTGGCTCGCTGTTCATGATGGGGTCCAACGGGGGGTTGATCTCGGTCGACCGCACCTGCCGCCAGCCGGTCGCCCTCGTCGAATCGGGCCCCATCGGCGGCTGCATCGGCGCCGGCGCCTATGCCAAGGCGCTCGGCCTCGACAACCTGATCTCCTTCGACATGGGCGGCACCACGGCGAAATGCGCGTTGATCGACCGCGGCCGCTTTTCCGTCGACTCCGTCTATTACGTCAACGGCTACGTCAAGGGCTTCCCGATCAAGTCGCCGGTGATCGACATCGTCGAGGTGGGATCGGGCGGCGGATCCATCGCCGGGCTCGACGAACAGTCCCGCCTCCATGTCGGGCCCGAGAGCGCGGGCTCGAGCCCCGGGCCGGTGTGCTACGGCCAGGGCGGGACGCGGCCCACCGTGACCGACGCCAACCTGGTCTTGGGAAGGCTCAATGCGGATCGCTTCCTCGGCGGCGAGCTGAAGCTCGATCTCGCCGGCGCGGCGAAGGCCATCGCCCGCGATGTCGCGGAGCTGCTCGGCTACGCGGGCGAGGAGGGCACGCTCAACATGGCCGAGGGCATCCTCGCCATCGCCACCGTGACCATGGCCGGCGCCATCCGCCGGGTCTCGGTCGAGCACGGCCTCGACCCCCGGGGTTTCGCCCTGTTCTCCTATGGCGGGGGCGGGCCGCTGCACGCGGCCAACCTCGCGCGGGAGCTGTCCATCCCGCTGGTCATCGTGCCGCCGGAGCCGGGCAACTTCTCCGCCATCGGCATGCTGCTCGCCGATGCCCGGATCGACGCGGCCGAGACCTTCACCGCGCCCCTGGACGAGGCGACGGTGGCGGCGATGGGCGCGCAGTTCCTCGCGCTCGAGGACGCGGCGGCCCGGGCGCTCAAGCGTGATTTCGGGGCCGAGGACGTCTATTTCGAGCGCCACGCGGAGATGCGCTATCGCGGCCAGCGCCACAATATCAAGGTGCCGGTCTCGGGCCTGCGCGACGTGCCCGCCATCGCCCAGGCCTTCGCCCAGGACTACAAGCGCCGCTACGGCCATGCCGACGCCAAGGCAGATGTCGAGTTCCAGGCGCTGCATCTCTCCGCCTTCGCCGCGCTGGAGCGGCCCGAGATCGCGCGCCTGCCGAGGGGAAGCTCGGGCGCGGCGGGCGAATCGGTGCGCACCGTCCGGTTCGGCGGCCGGCCGCTCGAGACGAGGATCTTCGATCGCACCGCGCTGGCCCCCGGCTTCGCCGCGCCCGGTCCCGCGGTGATCGAGGAGTACGGCTCCACCACCCTCATCGGCCCCGACGACCGGTTCGAGATCGGCGATCTTCACGAGATCCGCATCCATTGCGGGGAAGGCTGAGCCGATGGAAGCGGATTCGGATAAGACCGTCGCCCGGTCCGCCGGCATCGACCCCATCACGCTCGAGGTGATCCGCCACGGCATCATCGGCATCACCGATCAGATCGACGCCAACATCACGCGCACGGCCTTCAGCCCCTATATCTACGAATACAAGGACTTCGCGGTCGGTCTGGTGGGCGCGGACGGCCAGCTCGTCGCCCAGTCGACCGGCGGCATGCCGCCCTTCGTCGCCGATTCCGTGGGCACGGCGGTGCGCGACGGGCTCGCGGTCTACGGCCGCGAGAGGCTTCTCGAGGGCGACGTCGTCGTCTGCAACCACGCCGCCGTCCAGGGCCAGCACCTCAACAACACGGTCATGTACACGCCGATCTACGGCGGGCCCGAGCGCGCCACCCTGATCGGATTCTTCGCTATCAACGTCCATTGGATCGACATCGGCGGATCGGCCCCGCGCTCGCGCGACATCTTCGAGGAGGGGCTGCAGCTGCGGTCCATCAAGCTGTGGTCGAGGGGCGAGCCCATCGACGAGGTCTACCGCATCATCGAGGACAACACCCGCCTGCCGGTGGAGCTGATGGGCGACATCGCCGCCCAGCTCGCGGGCTGCCTCTTGGGGCGCGACCTCACCCGCGCGCTCGCCGAACGCTATGGGCTTGAGACCTTCTTCGCCGCGGTGACGGCGATCCTCGATGCCGGGGAGACGGCGGCCCGGGCGCGCATTCGCGACATGCCCGACGGCGCTTACGAGACCGAGACCTTCCTCGACAACGACGGCGACAACGACGATCCGATCCCGGTGCGCGTGAAGATCACCGTCGAGGGCGAGGAGCTCACGGTCGATTACTCCGGCCTCGGCGAGGCGGCGCAGGGCTGCGTCAATTCGGGCTATTTCGGCGGCGGGGTGACCACCGCCCGGGTCGCCTTCAAGTACCTGGTGGTGCCCAAGGAGCCGGCGAACGAGGGCGTCTTCCGCCCGCTCAAGCTGGTCCTGCCCGAGGGCAAGATCCTGAGCGCGCCGCCGACCGCCCCCATGGGCAACTATTCCATGCCCTTCCCGACGGTGATCGACGCCGTCATCCGCGCCTTCGAGCAGGCCATGCCCGACCACGTCACCGGCGGCCATTTCGCCACCCATTCGGGCTTCCGCGTCTACGGCCGGAAGAAGACCGGCGAGGCCTTCAACGGCCACGACAGCGGCCACGGCGGCTGGGGCGCCTCGGCCCGGCACGACGGGGCGGGACCCTTCCGCACCATGGCCCACGGCGATACCCGCCTGATCCCCATGGAGCTGCAGGAGACCATCCTGCCCTTCCGCGTCGAGGAATGCGTCCTGCGCGCCGATTCCGGCGGCGCCGGCAGGTTCCGCGGCGGGCTCGGCTTCCGCAAGACCTATTCCATCCTCGATGACTGCCTGTTGCAGACCAACCTGGACCGCACCAAGGAGCCGCCCTGGGGCGTGCGCGGCGGCAAGCCGGGCAAATCCGGCGTCGTCACCGTCTACCGCGGCGGCACGGGCGCCGGCGAGGTGCTCTGCAAGGCCAAGGGCGTGCCGCTACGCCCCGGGGACAAGGCGGAGCTGGAGACCGGCGGGGGCGGCGGCTACGGCGATCCCCTGACACGCGATCTCGCGCTGATCCAGCGCGACCTCGATCGCGGCTACATTACGGCCGAAGCGGCGGTGACGGACTACGGCGTCACCATCGGCGCCGACGGTAAGGCCCGGCGGCCCTAGG
>Ga0326597_10001975_pt1 | contig 31513 bp, 29 predicted proteins | sample RVTome_12_FD_203789 | JGI IMG/M metagenome (GOLD analysis project Ga0326597, IMG submission 203789) | Soil microbial communities from uranium-contaminated site in the Upper Colorado River Basin, Wyoming, United States - RVT100D185 | ecosystem: Environmental > Terrestrial > Soil > Contaminated >...
GGGGCCAAGGTCGTGGTCATGTCCCCCGACTACTCCCAGGCGACCAAGTTCGCCGACAACTGGCTGCCGGTTACGCAGGGACACGACGGCGCGTTCTGGATGGCGGTGAACCACGTCATCCTCAAGGAGTATTACGTGGACCGGCAGGTCCCCTTTTTCGAGGAGTACGCGCGGAAGTACACCGACCTTCCGTTCCTCGTGAAACTGGGGGAGAAGGACGGGGTTTTGCTGCCGGGCGAATTCCTCCGGGCCGACGAACTCGAGCGGAGCGCCGGGATCGAGCATGCCGACTGGACACTCTGCGTGGCGGACGGGAAAGGGGAGGTGAAGATCCCCCACGGCAGCCTCGGTTCCCGCTGGAGCAAGGCGGAGGGGAAGTGGAACCTGGATATGAAGGACATGGTCGATGGTTCGGAGATCGATTGCCGCCTGAGCTTTCTCGGGGGAGAAACCGGCCGGGTCCGCTTTCGTTTCGAGACGGACGGGGACGTGGTCCGGGAAGTCCCGGTCGGGCGGGTCAAGACCCGGAACGGCGAGGTGACGGTCACGACCGTCTTCGACCTCCTCATGGCGCAGTTCGGCGTCTCGCGCGGATTGGCCGGCGACTATCCGCAGAACTACGACGAGGCGAAGCCGTTCACGCCGAAGTGGCAGGAGAAATACACCGGTATCGCCGCCGGGTCCATGCTGAAGATCGCCCGTGAATGGGCCGAGAACGGGGAGAAGAGCGGCGGCCGGAACATGATCATCGTGGGAGCCGGCATCAACCACTGGTTCCACAACGACCTGATCTACCGGGCCGCCATCACCTCCCTCCTCCTGACGGGAAGCGTCGGACGCAACGGGGCGGGCCTCGCCCATTACGTCGGACAGGAGAAGGTGGTGCCCCTCGCCCCCTGGACCTCCATCGCCATGGCCCAGGACTGGGTGAAGCCTTCCCGCCTGCAGAACACCCCGAGTTTCTGGTACATCCATTCCGACCAGTGGAGGTATGACCGGAGCTTCGTCGACTACTTCAAGCCGGAAACGGGGGAAAACATGCCGCTCCATGCAGCGGACATGAACGCCAAGGCCACCCGCCTCGGCTGGCTCCCCTTCGCCCCCCATTTCAACGACAGCACCCTGCGGTTGGCGGAAGCGGCGAAAGCGGCGGGTGCCCGGACGGACGAAGAGATCCGCGGCTGGCTCGTGTCCCGCCTGAAAAGCGGCGAGACGCGGTTCGCCATCGAGGACCCGGACGGGGAAGGGAACTCCCCCAAGGTCTGGTTCATCTGGCGCGGCAATGCCATTTCCTCCAGCGCAAAGGGGCACGAGTTTTTCCTCAAACACGTGATCGGCGCTCCCAACAGCAGTTGTACCGCAAAGGAAGTCGCCAAAGGGGTGGTGAAAGACCTGGTCTGGCACGAGAAGGCCCCCGAGGGGAAGATGGACCTTGTGGTGGACCTCAACTTCCGGATGGACACCTCGACCCTCTATTCCGACATCGTCCTGCCGGCGGCCACCTGGTACGAAAAATCCGACCTGAACACCACCGACATGCACTCCTTCGTCAACTGCCTGGACGCCGCCGTGCCGCCGGCGTGGGAGTCGAAGCCGGACTGGAAGATCTTCGGCCTGATCGCGCGGAAGGTGAGCGAGCTGTCGGCAAAGCATTTCCCCGCGCCGGTGAAGGACATCGTCGCCGCCCCGCTTCTCCATGACACCCCCGGGGAAATCGCGCAGAGATCCGTGAAGGACTGGAAACTCGGCGAGTGCGAGCCGGTCCCCGGGAAGACCATGCCGAACCTGGCCATCGTGGAGCGGGACTACGTGAACCTCTACAACCGCTTCCTGTCGGTGGGGCCTGCCATGGGACACCTGGGAGCCCACGGAGTCAACTGGGAGGCGGGCGACGTGCACGAGAAACTCCTCGAGAGGATGCCGACACGCGCCTGGAACAGCAAGACCTACCTCGACCTGGAGGACGAGAAGGTGGTCGCCGACGTGATCCTGGCCTTCGCGCCGGAGACGAACGGGGAGTTGGCCTACCGCTCCTACCAGAGCCTGGAGAAGCGGGTCGGCAAGCCCCTCTCGCAGATCTCGGCCGGAGACCGGAACTTCCGGATCACCTGGGAGGAGATCACGCAGAAACCCCGCCGCTTCATCAGCACCGCGGTCTGGAGCGGTTTGGTCAATGAGGGACGCCCGTACGCCCCCTATACCCTCAACGTGGAATACGGAGTGCCGTGGCGAACCCTTTCCGGCCGCCAGTCCCTCTACCTGGACCATCCCTACTACGGAGCGTTCCACGAGGGACTCCCCACCTTCAAGGGGAAGATCCCCCCGGCGCTCCTGGACGAGACGGAAGGGGAAACCGGGCTCGTGCTCAACTTCCTGACCCCCCATGGCAAGTGGAGCATCCACTCCACCTACAGCGACAATCTCCGGATGCTCACGCTCTCCCGCGGCGGGCAGGTGGTCTGGCTGAATCATGAAGACGCGGCGGGCGCCGGGATCGGGGACAACGATCCGATCGAGGTCTACAACGCCAACGGCGTCGTCGTCTGCCGGGCGAACGTCTCGTCGCGCATCCCGAAGGCGGCGGCGGTCATGTACCACGCGCCGGAGCGGACCCTCAATATCAAGAAGTCGAAAAAGAGCGGGCGGCGGGGCGGCGTGCACAACAGCCTGTCCCGCATCCGCCTCAAGCCGACGCTGATGCTGGGCGGTTACGCCCAGTTCAGTTACTACTTCAACTACTGGGGGCCGACCGGGGTGAACCGCGACTGCTACGTCGTCGTCAGAAAGTTGAGGGGGTGAGGCGATGGACGTGCGAGCGCAACTGGTGATGGTGTTCCACCTCGACAAGTGCATCGGATGCCACACCTGCAGCATCTCCTGCAAGAACATCTGGACCGACCGGCGCGGCGCCGAATACATGTGGTGGAACAACGTGGAGACCAGGCCCGGGGTCGGCTATCCGAAGAAGTGGGAAGACCAGGGAACGTTCAAGGGAGGCTGGGTCGCCGACGGCGGGCGCCTCCGGCTTCGGGCCCTCGGGAAAGGGCCGACCCTCCTCAACATGTTCTTCCAGCCCAACATGCCGAAGATGGAGGATTACTACGAGCCGTTCGACTTCGACTACGGCAGTCTCTACGGGGCTCCGGGAGGGACCGATCAGCCGGTGGCCGAGGCGTTCTCCCAAATATCCGGCCGGAAGATCGACACGATCCAGGGAGGGCCCAACTGGGACGACGATCTCTCCGGCTCGCCGCTCTACGCCGCGAAGGACGTCAACCTGGAAGAGCGAGGGATCGTCGAAGAGTACGGCAGGATGTTCATGCACTACCTTCCGAGGATCTGCAACCATTGCCTGAATCCGGCGTGCGTTGCATCGTGCCCTTCCCGGGCCATCTACAAGCGGGGAGAGGACGGCGTCGTCCTGGTGGACCAGAACGTCTGCAAGGGGTGGCGTTTCTGCACCAGCGCCTGCCCCTATAAAAAGGTGTACTTCAATTGGGACAGCGGGAAGGCGGAAAAATGCATCTTCTGTTTCCCGCGCACCGAGACCGGCCAGTGCAATGCCTGCGCTCACAGCTGCGTCGGGCGAATCCGGTACGTCGGCGTCCTTCTCTACGACGCGGAAAGGGTGGAACAGGCGCTTCTCAAACCCGATGACCAGCTTGTGGATGCCCACCGCGCCGTGATCCTCGATCCTCGCGACCCGGCGGTTCAGGATGGGGCCAGGAAAAATGGCGTCTCCGATCTGTGGCTTGAGGCGGCGGTGAAATCGCCGGTGCATGCCCTGGTCAAGGAGTTCGGTCTTGCCCTGCCTCTCCACCCCGAGTTCCGGACCTTTCCGATGGCCTATTACGTTCCCTCCCTCTCGCCGGTTCTCTCCACCCTGGGGGATTCCCACGAATTGATGGAGCATGGGCTGTTCCCGGAGGCGGAAACCTTGCGAGCGCCCTTGAGTTACCTGGCGAGCCTTCTGTCCGGCGGCAACCGGGAGGTGGTGGCGGCGGTGCTGGCGAAGCTCATCGCACTGCGCGCCTTCATGCGCGCAAGGAACCTCCGCCAGCCGATCGATGCCGGGATCCTCGAGAGGGCGGGCCTTACCGAAACCGCGGCGGTTCGGCTCTACCGGCTGTTCACCATCGGGGGGTATGACGAGCGGAACGTCATTCCGGCACAGCAGAGGGAGGAGCAGGATCCGCATACCCGCAAGGGGGCGAGCGGCTTCGGGATCCTGAAGAAGGCGGGGAGAGGGAGATGAGTCTCGCGGAATGCTACTCCGCCCTTGCCCGTATGCTCGATTACCCCGAGGGGATAGAAGGGTTACTGGCGGACTACGATAACGTCCGCACGATTCTACGAACAAAAAATATCGAATCCCCGCTGGAACCCTTCGGCAGGTTTGTGGAGACCTCGGCTCTGGCCAGGCTCCAGGAGGAATATGTCGCGACCTTCGACTTCAATCCGGTGGTCGCCCTCTATCTGGGCCACCACCTCTTTGGCGACAATCGGAAAAAGAGAACCTACATGGTCCGGCTGAAGCAGGAGTTCGGACGCTGTGGTTTTACTCCTTCCGGCAACGAACTCCCCGATCATCTGCCGTTGCTGCTTGGATTCCTGGCATACCTGGCGCGGAACGGGGAAGACGGCGTCCGTCGGTCCTTTGTCTCCGAGTGCGTGCTTCCTGGAGTGGAACGACTTGGCGCCGCATTTTCCGCCCGCAGGGATTCTCCCTGGAAGCCGGTTGTCGAAGCGGCGAGACTCCTGTGCGCCGCAGACTCTGCAATTCAGGAGGAGGGCAAACCATGCTGAATGTCTTCCTGTTCGTCGTTCTCCCCTATGTTGCGCTGGCGCTGTTCATCTTTGTGACCCCGTACCGATATTTCTCGAACCGGCTCACCTGGTCGGCCTACTCCACGCAGTTTCTGGAGCAGAAGGCCCTCTACTGGGGGAGCAATCCGTGGCACTACGGGATCATTCCGGTGGTTCTGGCCCATTTTATGGGAGTCATCGCACCCGGACCCATGAAAGTCCTCCTGGCGAACCAGCAAACCCTGATCCTCCTGGAGAGCATCGGGCTCGGACTCGGACTGTTCGCCCTCTTCGGATGCCTGGTGCTCATGGTGCGCCGGGCGCAAACCCCCTTGTTGAGGCCGGTGACCTCCGCCGTAGACTGGGTCCTCCTTATTGTTCTGACCGTCCAGGCGGCCAGCGGGGTTTATATGGGTCTCTTCATGCGCTGGGGATCCCAGTGGTACCTCCACACGGCGGTCCCGTACTTCCATTCCCTCCTGGTGTTCAACCCGCAGATCGAGTACGTGGCCGACTTTCCTCTGGTGTTCAAGCTTCATGCGGCGGGGGCGTTCCTGATCATCGCCCTGTTGCCGTTCACGAAACTGGTTCACCTTCTCTTTCTGCCGATCGGATTTCTCAAGGATCCGCCCATTCTTTACCGTTGGCGGTCGCAAAAAACCGGGGAATGATGGGTACGCGGCGACAATCCAATCGAGGAGCGATCCGTTGCCATCTCGCGTGTTGACGGTCTGGGATCCGGAAGACAAGGAGTTCTGGGAACGGGAAGGCAAGGCCATCGCGAACAGGAACCTCTGGATCTCCATCCCCGCGCTCTTCCTGGCCTTTGCCGTCTGGATGGTCTGGAGCGTGGTGGTCGTGAACCTCCCGTCCATCGGTTTCCGATTCGACGCCGACAGGCTCTTCTGGCTCGCCGCGCTGCCCGGGCTGGCGGGAGCTACGCTCCGCATCTTCTACTCCTTCATGGTGCCGATTCTCGGGGGACGGAAATGGACCACCCTCAGCACCGCCTCTCTGCTGATTCCGGCGATCGGCATGGGCTTCGCGGTGCGAAATCCGGAAACGAGCTATTCGACGTTCCTGATCCTCGCGCTGCTGTGCGGTTTCGGCGGCGGGAACTTCGCCTCCAGCATGTCGAACATCAGCTTTTTCTTCCCGCAGGCCCAGAAAGGGACCGCCCTGGGGCTGAACGCCGGGCTTGGGAACCTCGGGGTCAGCGTAATGCAGTTTCTTGTGCCGCTGGCCGTCACGGCAGGCCTGTTCGGCGCATTCGGCGGGGGGCCGCAGATGGCCGTCGTCAAAGGGGTGACGCGGCCAATTTGGCTCCAGAATGCCGGGTTCATCTGGGTTCCGTTCATCGTCGCTTCCACACTGGCGGCGTGGTTCGGCATGAACGACATCGCCAGCGCCAAGGCGTCGTTCGGCGATCAGGCGATCATCTTCCGGCGGAAGAACAACTGGCTCATGTGCTGGCTCTATCTTGGGACCTTCGGCTCCTTCATCGGCTACTCCGCCGGGATGCCGCTCCTGATAAAATCCCAGTTTCCCGGCGTGAATCCCACCCAGTACGCGTTTCTCGGGCCGCTGGTCGGCGCGCTCATGCGGCCGGTTGGAGGCTGGGTAGCGGACAAATTGGGCGGCGCGAGGGTGACCTTCTGGAATTTCATCGTCATGGCGGCAAGCGTGGGCGGCATTCTCGCATTCCTTCCCCATGACGGCTCGGGGGGAAATTTCTGGGGATTCCTGGCCATGTTCATCCTGATGTTCGTCACCACCGGAATCGGCAACGGCTCGACGTTCCGTATGATCCCGGTGATCTTCCTGACCGAACGGAAGCGGGACGCGGAGGGGAAAGGCGCGGCCGCGCAGGAGCAGGCACTCAAGGACGCGGCAAAGGAAGCCGCCGCCGTCATCGGTTTCAGCTCGGCGTTTGCCGCCTATGGAGCCTTCTTCATTCCGAAAGCGTTCGGCAGCTCCATCCGCCTCACGGGAGGCCCGGAGTCCGCGCTGTACGGCTTCCTTGCTTTCTATGTCACCTGCATCGTCGTGACGTGGTGGTTTTATTCGCGGGCGAACGCCGAGGATCCGTGCTGACGAGGGAAGAGAGCCGACCGATGCCTCGAGGCGCCTAAACCAGCAGCAGCTTGCCTCCCGCGATCATCAGCACGACGGACAATATCCTCACGATGCCCATCTCCGGCAGGTGTCGGCTGCCGAGGAACGAGCCGGCGATTCCCCCGCAAAACGCGGTGGCGGCCAGTATCGGGGCGAAGGCCGGTATCGCCTGGAGGCTGCCGATATGCCCCAACAGCCCGGAGATGGAATTGACCAGGATGAACAGCGCCGCGACGGCAGACACCTCTTTTGCGTTCGCCCACTTCAGCAGGAGAAGAAGGGGGCTCAGGAAGATGCCGCCCCCGACCCCGACGAGCCCGGAGAGGAACCCGAGGAAGGCGCCGATTCCCAGCGCCAACGCGGGTGAAATCGGGTCCGAATGTGTTTTTTCGCAATCCTTCCGGAGATAAAGGCGGTAGGCGGAAGTCAGCAGGATGATCCCCAACAGGGGCTTGTAGGCGAAAGGGGCCAGGCTGAAGGTGCCGCCGACGAAGCTGAAGGGGATCGAGGTCGCCGCGAAGGGCCAGAACAGGCGCCAGGAGAAATGGCCGGCACGGGCGAAATGGAACGTGGCGACAGCCGATACCAGGATATTGAGGATGAGCGCAGTGGGCTTGAACGCGACGGGCGAAACGCTGAACAACGCAAGGACCGCCAGATACCCGGACGCGCCTCCGTGGCCGACGCTGGAGTAGAGAACCGCAACCACCAGGATGCAGATCGCGAGGGCAAGGAGCGGCGGAACGCTCACGGCAGGACCTCGGGCCAGCCCGGCACTTCGAAGGAGATCATGGCCGCCGGCGGATCACCAGAGGAAATCCAAGCCGCTTCTCCATGGCATCGATGCAGGTCCACGCCTTCCGGTAGGAGATTCCCATCGCTTTCGCGGCCGCGTTGATCGAACCCGTCTTCCGGATGAGGCGAAGCAGGCGCGCACGTCCCTGGCCGAATACCGGTTCTTCGTCGATTTCCAGCCAGATCTTGGAGCGCACCTGGAGTCCGGAATCCCGGTCGCTCATGGCCGGTCGATCTCGAAACGGTGGGCGTCGTGCTTGATGGCTCCTACTCGATATCCACGGTCTTTCAACCGGGAGATGACCTGTTCGAGAAGGGTCGTCTCGCCGGACCCGGATTTCGCCACGAACGCCACCGCCTTCACGGCCATGAGGACGACCCTTTCCCGAGCCGGGCGAATTCCTCCGAAGTGTCGATGTCCAAAGAAGATGTCCCCGTCCAACGGTTTCCGTTCCTCATGGATGCGTTATTCCAAAAGCGCATAACGTTATGCAACGAGGAAGCGGGTCGTCATCCTCCGACGGTTTTTTTCAGGAGGCGAGGAGGCGGGCGATCTCTTTGCCGGGAAGCACGTGCTCCCGGTAGGCGACGTTTCCCCGCCGGTCGATCAGGATATACGTGGGAATCCCGACGACCCCGTATGCCCGGGCCGCCTGTCCCCGTTCGTCGAGAAGGACCGGGTAGCGGATCCCGCGCGACTTGACCGCCAGCGCGACCTGTTCCCGGGATTCCCGGAAGTCGAGCCCGAAGATCTGCAGCTTTTCCGCGAACGGTCCCGTGGTCAACGCGTTGATCTCCGGGATGGCCGCCTTGCACTCCGGGCACCACGTCGCCCAGAAGACGAGGAGGACCGGCGTCTTCCCGAGGAACGGGCCGAGCGTCACCTGCCGGCCGTCGAGGTCCGGCAGGGAGAAATCCGCCGCCGGACCGGTCGATGCGCCGGGAATCGCGGTGTCCCCCCCGCCTTCCGTCAGTACCCTCTCCGCCCCCGCGAGGGCGGCCCCGCACAGCAGGAACACCAGCGCGGCGATGGCATACCGGTATCTCATGGTCTACTCTCCGATCCGTTCGATGATCTCCGACCGGGGCGCGATTCGGGTCAGACGAGACGCTTCCCCGCCTCGAGGAGCAGGTACTCACCCGCCAGCAGGAGCAGGACGCCGAACCCTCGCTGAACCTTCACCGTCCACCTTCCCGCCTTCGGAAGGTTTGCCAACAGCCCCGCGAACGTCCCGAGGGCAACGACGGGAACCCCCATCCCCAGCGCGAAGGTGAACAGGAGGGTGGCGCCGAAGACGGGGTGCCCGCTCGCCCCGACGTACAGCAGCAGCCCCCCGAGCACCGGCGCCGTGCACGGCCCGACAACGAGGCCCGACAACATGCCCACGACGAAGGCGCCTCCCGTCCCTCTCGGCGCGCTCCCTGTCCCGCCTGCGCGGGCGAGGATCGCGGGGATGGGGAGGCGGAAGACGTCGAACATGGAGAGGGCGAAGAGGATGCAGACGTTCCCCAGAACGAGGTACGGGAGGGGGTGGGACGTCGCCTCGCCGAACACGCTCCCGGAAAGCCCGGCCGCCATCCCGAGGACGGCGTACATCAAGGCCATCCCGACCGCGTAGGCGGCGGACAGGAGAAGCGCGCGTCGACGGGATCCTCCGCAGCGGCTTCCGATGAATCCCACCGTCACCGGGAGGATCGGGTAGACGCACGGGGTGAAACTGATGAGGAGCCCCCCGAGGAACGCCAAGGCGTACGCGAGGGGAGAGCCCGCCAGAAGGGACGACTGCAAGGAGGAAAGGAGCGGTCCCAAGGCGGCGTCCCGCTTTATATAAACGGTTGCCGGAGGGATGGCCTACTTGAGGAGCGCAAGGAGTGCTTCCGTCTCCCTGTAGCCGCTGATCATGCGGCCGTCGGGGAGGATCATCGTCGGCGTCCCCTGGATCTGCAGCCGCTCGGCGAGCCGGATCGTTCCATCCACCGCGTCGGTCTTGCAGTCGGCCTCGGGGAGCTCCTTCCCGGCGAAGGCGTCGTCGAGGATCTTCTCCGACTTCGAGCAGACGACCGCCACGCACTTCCGGTACGTGGCCTTGTCGTTCCTGTTCCGCGGGTACGGCATCACGAGAAACGCCACGCCCGGATCCTTCGCCACCGCTTTCTTCATCTCCCCGTGCAGCTTTACGCAATAGGGGCACGTAGGGTCGGTCAGGACGATCACCGTCTTCTTCGCCGCCTTGCCCCCGATCCGGATCGCGTCCTTGACCGGGATGGAAGGGACGTCCACGCGGTTGAGGTCCGTAAACCGTTCCCCCGTGAGGTTCGACATGTCGGAGAGGCGGATGAACTGCCCGTTGAAGAGGTACTTCAGGGAATAGTCGATGTAGAGGGGGTAGGTTTTCCCGCCCCGGGCGACGTCCACCTCCCAGACGCCGGGGAACGGGCCCGGCGTGACGGCGACGACGTTGTCCACGATCTTCCCGAGCACCTTCCCGGCATCCTCCTTCGTGAGCTTGTGGCACTCCGTGCAATCCACGGTGGCCCCGGGCTCTTTCCGGAACGCGGCGGCGGGGGCGGAAAGGACCAGGACGAGAAACGCGGCCAGTGCAGCGCCTCGCAAATAGCCTGATGCATCGAGAGCGTCGATGCGCCGCGCCAGCAAGACGCGCAAGTGAAGGCGTACCGGGAGAGTACGTCGAACTTGGGCAACGAAGCTGGAGCGGATGCAGCGGCGCTCGAATGCCAGGGTATTTGCGAGACGCTGCACTAGGACGCAGGCGGACAGGAACGGTTTCATCCGGGGTCTCCTTGTTCGGGGTCATTCCTTCTTCGGGATTAATATTATACACTGCCCACCGCGGCATTTCGCCGAATTTGAGAACGCGTCGCCTCGAACCGTCGATCCCCGGTTTGCAGGTTCGGGCTGCCGAAGATTGTTGTTGATATGAGCGGTTTAATTCTAGAGAATGAGGTCATTCCAAATTCCGCCCTGGGGGTACGAATGGGACACCCGACGACCGTGATTCCTCTCGGGAAAAGGCTGCTCCCCGTCGTTGTTTCCATCACCCTGCTCCTTCCCCTCCTGTTCGCGGGCACGGCCCCGGCGGCCGACCTTTCCCTCTCCTCCAAGACCTACCTCCGGTATTACGAGCGGGAATCGGCGGGAGGGAACGAGGACACGTTCGCTCCGCTGTACGAGTACCTCTCCGCGGATGCGACGAACCTGGGGGGGATGCCCGTCGCCTTCCACTTCTACGGGTGGGGGAGGGTGGATCTCGGGGAGGAGACCGGGACCGGCAAGACGTCGGGGGACATCGGCAGCCTCTACCTCGAGTACCTGCACCCCCAGGGGAACGCCCAAGCGAAGCTCGGGCGGTTCTTCCTCACGGAGGGTGCCGCGATGGAGACGCTCGACGGCGTCTTCGTCAAGGCGACGACCCCCCTCGGGCTGGGGGTGTCGGTCTACGGCGGCGCCCCGGTGGAAGATACCATCTTGAACGGAACCAGGGAGGGAAGCGCCCTTTACGGCGGCCGGGTCTTCTTCGCCCGGGCCGGTTTCGTGGAGCTCGGCGCCTCGTATCTCAGGGAGAACGGGACGTTCCAGGGGGGGAAGGACCGCGAGCTGTACGGCGGCGACCTGTGGCTGCGCGTCGCCCCGTCGGTGGATCTGACCGCGCAGGCGACGTACAACCGGTCGGTCCGCGAGATGGCTTCGCAGCGCTACGCGGTCCGGATCGTGCCCGGCGCGACCTTCGACATCTCCGCGGGCTACGAGTCGTACACGTACAAGGGGCTCTTCCAGTCCACGCTGAACCCGGCGTTCGTGTTCCCCGCGCTGGACAACAACGACGAGGTCCAGACGATCTTCGGCGTCGTGGACTGGGCGTTTCTTCCCGGCTGGACCCTGGAGGTCGCGGGGAAGCATATCCGGCACGACGAGTCGGATCCCGGGGACGCCAACCGCGGGGAGGTCGGGCTGCGCCACACGTATAACGACAAAAAGGACGTGGCGGGGATCTCCGCCGCCTTCGTCGCCTCCGACCGGGAGGAGAACGAGTACCGGGAGGTCCGCGGCTTCGCGACGTACTCCCCCGAGAAGATCCGGCTGGCGCTGGATGCGCTGATGCAGCGGTACCAGAGGGAGATCCACGGGGAGAAGAACACCTACCAGGTCGTGGCGTCCGCGGGGTACCAGGTCCTCCCCGCGCTACAGCTGTCCGGCGACCTGACGTACACGCAGAGCCCGAACTACGATGAAGATTACGCGGGGCTGCTCCGGGCGACCCTCGAGCTCGGGACGACCACGGGAGGGAAGAAATGACCCGTCGCATGCCTTTTCCAGCCGTTTTCGGGGCGGTCCTGATCGCCCTGCTCTTCGGGTGTTCCGCGGTCTCGCAGTCCCCGTCGGTGCCCCCGAAGCACCCCGAGGATCTGCCGCAGGGGCGGGTCGACTGCCTCGAGTGCCACGAGAACGTCTCCGCGGGAGCCCTCAAGCCGTACGGCACGATCCGCCACTCCCGCGTCTTCATCGATTCCCACGGCACGTACGCGCGACAGGGGCAGAACCTGTGCGCCTCGTGCCATGCCCCGGCGTTTTGCCAGACGTGCCACGCCCGGAAGGAAGAGATGAAGCCCAACACGAAGATGGGCGATCGCCCGGACCGGATGGCCCCGCACCGGGGCGACTACCTGATCACGCACCGGATCGACGGCCGCATCGACCCCGGCTCGTGCTTCCGGTGCCACGGGAACAAGAACGACGTCCGATGCCGGCAGTGCCACAAGTAGGACGGGAGGAGACATGATTCCGAAGCCGCGTTCTCTCCGGGTCCCCCGGAATCCGATCGGGTTGCTGATCCTTCTGGCGGCGTTCGCCGCGGCCGCCGGGTGCTCCACCGCCAATACCCCCGGCGGGGGCGGCGTGGTCGTGAACCACGTGGACGCGTCCGGCAACTCCGTCCCCGGATGGTTCACCCCCACCGGCGGGGCGCACGCGAATTCCGCCACGATGGACTACATCGCCAACGGCGGGAAAAGTTCCTGCACGGAATGTCACGGTCCGGATCTCGGGGGGGGCATCTCCAGGGTCTCCTGCTTCAACACCACCGGCTGTCACCACGATCCGATCCAGAACTGGAGCACCCCGGCCGTCCACGGAGCGGCCGCCAAGAGGGCCCCGGGCAGTTCCGGGTTCGCCTCCTGCCAGATCTGCCACGGTGCCGACTTCCGGACCGTGCGCGGCGGGATCACCTGCTTCACCTGCCATGCGAGCGCGCCGCACGCGCCCGCGCCGTGGCGCGCCTCCGCCGGCACCACGTTTACCCACACGAACACGGACCCGGCGAACGCGCCCGTCTGTTACAGCTGCCATGCCGACTCCCCGTCGGGGAACCCGAACAATCCGCATCGGCCGCCGTCACCTGCGTCGGCGGGCACTCCCCCCGGCTGCTTCAACGGGACGATGTGCCACAACCAGCCGGCGGCTCCGCATCCGTTGGACAACGCTTGGGTGACGACGCCTCCGGCGGCTCAGCCGCACGGGAACGACGCCAAGGCGGCGCCCGGCGCGACCACCGGGTTCTCCTACTGCCAGGACTGCCACGGGGCCGGGACGACGCCTCCGGCGAACTTCGGAGGCGGCTCGTCCGGGGTGTCCTGCTACCTCTGCCACGCGAACGCGCCGCATGCCCCCGCGCCGTGGCGCACCTCGGCCGGAAGCACCTACAGCCACACCAGCACCGACGCGGCGAACGCCCCGGTCTGTGCGCAGTGCCACTTCCCGGGGTCCCTGAACAACCCGCCGGGCCACCCGCCCACCCCCGCGGAGGAGGGGACGCCTCCCGGATGCTTCAACAGCACGTTGTGCCACGGGTCGGTCGCCCCGCACCCGGTCCCGTACAACGACTCATCCCACTACGAGGTGACGTCCACGACGTTCCCGGGAACCTGCGGCGCCTGCCACGACGTTTCCGCGCCGTCGACGAAGGTCGGGCCCGTATGCCAGACGTGCCACGTCGCGGCCTCGCCGCTCACGGCCGCCGACTGCACCTCCTGCCACGCCGCCCCGCCGGACGGCGCCGCTCCCGCGGGGTCGGCGTATGCGAACATCCCTGGGGCGCACGGCACGCATATCGCCTTGAACAGCGCGGGGACACCGATTTCCTGCGACACCTGCCACAACGGGCTGGGGACAGGCACCCTGAACCATTACAACCGCGCCAAAGCCCGGGTTCCCCCCGGGGACGCGTCGTTCCTGGCCACGTACAACGCGAAATCCGGGGCGTCGTCCTTCGACAACGGCGCAGCGCTGAGTTGTTCGAACGTGAGCTGCCACGGCGGGCAGGCCACCCCCAACTGGCAGTCCGACGCGCTCGTTGTGAACGACCAGTGCACGTTCTGCCACGCTCTGGGAACGGCGCAGTACAACAGCTACAATTCCGGAGAACACGATTTCCATCTCGGCCTGTTCGGGACAACCGCGACCTCGTGCAAGTACTGCCACAACACCACGACGCTTGTGGTGGACCATTTCACCACCCTCGCCGATAATACGATCTCACCGGCTGTCGCGTCTGCGACCGTCGGCGGCGCGGGGACGCTCATCACAACGTGGACGCCCGGAGCAGGCACCTCGGGTACATGCGATGCGGCCTGCCACCCCGGGAACCGGACCTGGTAGGAAAGCGGGTCCATTGTCCGGGGTAACGTCGCTGCCCCGGGGGACCCAGGTTCCCCGGGGCTTTTTTCGGCGGATTCACGAACTGCGGGTCCCCGTCGGGTATACCCTGCAAAGATGACGAACAAGCCGGGAGATTCCGTCGCGCGCCCGCACGGGCGCGTCTACGCGGGGCTCGTCCTGACGATGATTTTCTGGGGGAGCGCCTTCGCCACGTCGAAGATGCTCGTCCTCGAGGTGCCGCCGGAGGTGGGGGCGGTCCTCCGGTTCGGCTTCGGCTCCGTGCTGATGATGGCGATCCTCTTCCGCCGGTCGGCGAATCCGGTCCCCCCGCGTTCCGACTGGCCGCGCCTGGCCGTCGTCGCGCTGGTCGGCGTCACGGGGTTCAACACCCTCTTCTTCCGCGGGCTCTCCCTCGCGCCCGCCTCCGACGCGGGAATGATCATTCCCACCATGTCCCCCGTCTTCACCGCGATGGCCGGCATGCTCTTCCTCGGCGATGGGGTCCGTTTCGGCCGTGTCGCGGGGCTCGCCGTCTCGCTCGTGGGGGCGGTTCTCTTCTTCGGGGATGTCCTCCTCCACGCGGCGGGGCAAGGAGGCCGGGTCTGGGGGGACGCGGCGCTCGTCGGGGCCGCGATGTGCTGGGCGGCGACCTCCATCCTGTCGCGTCCCCTGTCGGTGCGGATCGGCGCGATGCCCACGGCCGCGTGGACGATCTTCCTCGGGAGCCTCGTCCTGCTGCTGATCTCCTCCCCGCAACTCGCCGCCGTTCCCTGGACGGCGCTGACGGGCCGCTTCTGGTTCGTCCTGGCGTACGTTGTGATCTTCCCGACGGTGATCGCGTACATCCTGTGGATGGAGGGGATCCGCGCGATCGGATCGGGTCCGACGACGTCGTTCATGTTCCTTGCGCCCGTCTTCGCCCTGCTGATCGCCGCCGCGCTGCTCGGCGAGCGTCCCACGCCGCTGCAGGGGGCGGGCGGCGCCCTGATGCTGCTCGGCGTGTGGCTGGTGAACCGTCCCGCGGAATCGGGATCGCCGCTCAAGGGACGAGGATCGCCCGCAACCCCGTGACCAGCCGGTCGATCCCTTCCACGGCGGTCTTCTCCCGCAGGCTTCCGTAGGCGATCCGCAGCCAGCATCCCCGCGTCACGCCGAACGTCTCGCCGGGAATGACGGCTACATTGTGCTCCCGCACGAGCCGTTCCGACAGGACGATGGCGCTCATCCCGGCATTCACCTTCACGAACAGGTAGAAGGCCCCCGTCGCGGGGGGGACCTCCAGCAAGTCCGGAACGGCGGCGATGCGCGCAAGGACCTCTTTCCTCACGCTCGCCAGGGAAGGGAGGTGCGCCGCGCAATATCCGCGCCCTTCGCGCATCGCGCGCAGGCCGACGAACTGCGAGATCGCCGTCCCGCTGACGACGACCGTGTCCTGGATCTTCATGAGGTCGCGGTGCAGGTGCTCCGGCGCCACGAGGAACCCGACCCGCCAGCTCGCCATTCCGTACGCCTTCGAGAGGCTGTAGAGGGAGACCACGTGCTCCCCGCCGAGGGATCCGGGGGAGAAGTGGCGGACGCCGTCGTAGGTGAAATATTCGTACGCCTCGTCGCTGACGTGGTAGATCCCCCGTTCCGCGCAGAGCCGGTGGATCGCCGTCAGCGTCTCCCTCGGATAGACCGCCCCCGTTGGGTTGTTCGGCGACACGGTCACGATCGCGCGCGTCCTCTCCGTGATCGCCGCGGCGATCGCCGGAAGGTCCGGTTGGAGCCGTTTGTCGACGGGGACGGGCACGGGGACGGCGGACGCGAGCGCGACCGCCATCTCGTGGTTGAAGTAGTACGGGGAGAGGAGGATCACCTCGTCCCCCGGGTCGCAGATCGCGAGGACCGCGTTGAGGAACGCCTGGTTCGCGCCGGCCGTTACGTAGATCCTGCGCTCGAAGGGGGCGTCGATCCCGTTCTCGGCGCGCAGCTTCCCTTCGAACGCGCTCCGAAGCTCGGGGAGACCGGCGTCGGGGATGTACTGGTGGTGGGGAACGGTCGCGAGGAACTCCGGGATCGCGGCGAGCGCCGCCGGCGGCGGCCCGTAGTGGACTACCCCCTGTCCCAGCGAGATCGTGCCGGGTGTTTCCGCGATCCACCCCGCCACGATGGGGATGATGGGAAGCTGGACTCCCGCCGCGCGGTTCGAGGGGGCGAGGCGGCCCGACGTCATGCGGGACCGGCCGGAAGGGACCGGACGATATCCACGATCGTGACCTCCGGGGGGGCGAGGAATCGCATCGGAGGCCCCCACGTTCCCGTGCCGCGGCTCACATGCAGCATCCCGCCCCCGGGGACGGGGTGGTCCCCCGCGAGGAGAGGGTAGAACAGCCGGGTGAGGAGGCGGAACGGAAAGATCTGCCCGTGGTGGGTATGACCCGAGAGCTGCAGGTCGAATTTCCCCGCCGTGTCCGGGTCCAGCTCCGGGCGGTGCTTGAGGAGGATCGTGAACCGACCATCAAGCCGATCCCCGAGAAGAGCGGCCTCATCGGTCCCGCCGGTCCGGCCGAACCGTGCGCCGGCGGGGTCGTCGACTCCCGCGATGCGGACCGCGTCGTCGATCGTCACGGATTCGTCCCGCACGAGCGTGAAGCCGGACTGCCGGGTGAAGGCGATCGCGCGGTCGATCCCCGCGTAATATTCGTGGTTCCCGAGAACCGCGAATTTTCCTCGCGGCGCCGGGATCCCGCGCAGGATCCCGGCCAGCTCCGAGACGCCGTCCAGCTGCCCGTCCACGAGGTCTCCCGTCGAGACGAAGAGGTCCGGGCGTTCCCGGGAGACGACCGCCGCGACCTCCCGGGCCTTGTCGTGCCGGTGGAGGAGGCCGAGGTGGAGGTCGGTGACCTGCGCGATCCGCAGGGAGGGGACGGAGGCCGGGAGCCGGTCCGTGACGATGCGCACCCGGACGACTTCGATGCGGGACGCCTCGACGGTAGCATACGCCGACAGCGCGACGGCGAGGCCGGCGATGCAGAGAAACGCAGGGCGACCCGCGAGCCAGGCCGCCGCGTTCGCCCCCCCCCCGCGCCCGATCGCCCACAGGGGGAGGCGGAGGAGGTCGACGGAGAGGTTCAGGCAGGTCAGGAAGAAGAGAAATCCCATCCAGAGGTAGCCGACAAGCGCGACGATCCGCGCCGCGTCTTCGTAGCCGTGGCGGCTCAGCAGCCGCGTGACGATCGGCGCGCACAGGAGGATCGCGAGGAGGATGAGAAGTGGAAGCGTCGTCGCGGGACCCAAGGCCAGCGCCGATCTCGCCTTCAGAAGGGCGTAGGCGTGCATGGAGCCGTAGATCAGGAAGAACGAAAGAAGGAACAGGCTCATGGCGGATGTGCGATAATCAGCGGGTACGAGCACCGGTTTCGAGGGAGGAGAGCGTGCCCACCTACGAGTACAAATGCCCCGCGTGCGGGGAGTTCGAGAAGGAGCAGCGGATGTCCGCCCCCCCGCTCAGGAAATGCCCACATTGCGGCGCGCCGGTCACCCGGCTGGTCGGCGGCGGCGGCGGCTTCGTGCTGAAGGGCGCGAACTGGGTTTCGAAGATGGGATCCTCCGGGGAGGCCCCAAGAAAGGCGGCCGACCGGTTCATGAAGCAGACCGTGGGCGAGGTCGCCGAGGACATCGCGAAGCACTCCCGTTCGCATTAGGCGGGCAAAGGGAGCAGTACGGAGCGGGGGGCGACCGGCGAAAGTTCGACCAGCTCCCCGTCCGCGAGGAGACGCCACCCGGGATCCGTGTCCAGCGGTTCGCTCGCGACCACCGCGAGCCCGTCCCCGGTGTTCAGGTACAGGGTGTAATACTCCCCGTTCCGGTGGAACCGCCGGAACGCGAAGAGCGTGTCGCCGGTGGCGATCAGCAGGTTCGCCGCGGAATATTCCCCTACCAGTTCCTGGTCGGAGAGAATCCCCCGGAGCGTTTCGGACAACCCCGCCAGTGTCCGCTCTCCCCACCGGGCCTCGAGGAGTTCGAGGAAGACCATGGTATCGCTGACCTTGCGGGCATCTCCCTCCGCGCCGATCTTCCCGTAAAAGGTTCCGTTGTGGGCGAGGGTCACTCCCAGCGCCTGGAACGGGTGCGAGTTCGCCGCGCACACGGTTTCCGGATTCGACGCGTACCGGACGTGGCCGATGAACCGGTCGGTCACGGCGCGCGTGTCGAAAAGGAGCGGATCGGACGCGGCGGGACTCCCGCTTTTCACCATCCGGATCTCGTCCCCCGCGCGCCAGGCGACTCCCCACCCGTTCGGGTGATTTCCGCCCGGGCGCTTCTCCCAGCCCGCGACGAGGTTCCCCGATTCGCAGAACCGCGCGAGGGAGGCGAGGTACGGCGCGATGTCCCGCGGTTCGTTCGACGAAAACGCGATCATCCGGCACATGGTTACATGATACCTGCTTCCCGCACCCGCGGACAGGGGAGAGGGGGATACCTCGCGGCGTTAGGGGGGAGATGGCCCCAGGGAGTCACCCACGAAGGGAGGTCCCCCTGGAACCCTTGTACACGACGGCGAGGAACAGGAGGAAGAGGCAGGCGAAGTCGATCGCCAGCGCGACCGGGGAGAACCGGACCACGGGGGCCAGGAAGACGTACCGTTCGACCAGGATCCCCGACAGGATGGAGAGGGACACGGCGGAGACCACGTACGGGTTCGATTTCGCCCGGGTGGATATCAGCGCCGGGAAGGGGATGAAGAAGAGGAGGAGGAGGACCGCGACGCAGAGCTCGCGCAGGGGGGACGCGGACAACCTCCTTGCGATGAAGCCGACCTCCTCGGGGAGGTTCCCGTACCAGATGGTGAGGAACTGGGCGAAGAACAGGCCGGCCCACATGAGGCTGAAGCCGAACATCAGGATGGAGAGGTCCGTAAGGTCCGATCGGGATTCGGGGGCGTTGTCGGCCGGGGGCCTCCCGTGGAACAGGAGGTACAGGATGGCCGAGACGGCGAACCCCCCGTAGAGCGCCTCGATGAAGAAATACCCCCCGAGGAGCGCGCTGACCCAGGGGTACTCGAGCGACATCACCAGGTCGAAGGCGGCAAGGGACTGGGACGCGACGAAGACAAGGAGGTACCAGGCGGCGCGGGACTTCGTCCCTACCCCGTCGGCGGGGGCGGCGGCGAACCGCCGGGCCGTGACGTAGGCGAGCAGCAGGAGGGCGAGGTTGCGGCCGATGAAAAAATCCTTCCGGAGCCAGGTCCCCGGCCTGCCCGCCCATGGGTAGGTATCCACGAAGGGGATCAGCAGGAGGAGCAGGAACGCCGCCAGGAGGAGGAGCGGGGTGACCGAGAGCAGTTCCTTTCTCACGGAGCCGACCCACCGTGCGTTCACCGTGGCTCCCGCCGCCGCCGCCGCGATGCACCCCTCGACGACCGCGACGAAGAAGAGGAACGCCAGGAGGAGCGATCCGCCCCTCCCGGGGGCGGGGGTCAACGATACGAACGCCATGAGGGCCCCCGCGACCGCGATGAGTACGGCCAGGCCGCCCTTCCTTTCCAGAAGCCCCGTCATCGCCGCTCCCCGTCCTCGATCAGGATCACGAACGCGTTCCCGTGCTCCTCCCCCGATCGGATCCCGCGGAGGCTCGGCAGCCGGGACAGGAGGAGGAAGCCCGCGAACGTGGACAGGGCGCCGAAAAGGATCGTCAGCGCGAACGCGATGATGATGAAGGGCGGAATGGAGACGATCGGCTTCCCCCCCACGATGAGCGGCCAGCTGAGGGAGGTCAGGATGGTGAAGGCGAACCCCGTGGCGGTGCCGGAGACCGCCCCGACGAGCGCGAAGAACCGTACGTTCGAACGCCCGCGCGACAGGATCTCCTCCGCTTCGGGGACGCCGAACGGGGTGATCACCCGGATCCTCTCCCCCGGGAGGCCCTCCCGGACCAGCCGGCGCAGCGCCTCGAGGAATTGTTTCCTGTCTTCGAAGACCATCCGGTCGGCCATCAGAGGTGTTCCTTGATTTCCGTGATGGACAGCACGGGCAGGTTCTTCACGAAGAGCAGGTAGAGCATGAAGAACAGCCCGAAACTCCCGAGGGAGATCCCCACTTCGACGTACGTGGGTCGATACGTGCCCCACACGTACGGATCGAAGTCATGGGCCAGGGACGTGACGATGATCACGAACCGCTCCAGCCACATTCCGACGTTCACCAGCAGGGATACGACCAGGAGATACGCGGTGTTTCGCCGAAGGCGCTTGGCGAAAAGCGTCAGGGGTACGAGGGAATTGCAGAAGATCATGGCCCACGTGAGGTACCGGAACTCCCCGAGGGCGCGGTACCGGAACGCCTCCATCTCGAAGATGTTCTCGCCGTAGGAGGCCAGGCCGAACTCGACGATGTAGGCGTACGAAACGATGAGGGAGGTGAAGAGGAGGATCTTCGCGATGCTCTCGAAGTGATCGTCGGTGATGTACTCGTGGAGATGCATGGCCTTCCGAAGCGGGATCACGAGGGTGATGACCATGGCGGTCCCGGAGAAGATCGCCCCTGCGACGAAGTAGGGGGCAAAGAGGGTGGTGTGCCACCCCGGGACGATGCTCATGGCGAAGTCCCAGGAGACCACGGAATGGACCGACGCCACGAGGGGGGTGGCGAAAGCGGCCAGGAAGAGGTAAAGCATGCCGTAGTGCCGCCATTCCCTGTCCGTGCCCTTCCATCCGAGGGAGAGGACGGTGTAGATCTTCTTCCGGATCCCTTCCTTGCATCGCCTTGCGATCGCGAAGTCGGGGAGCATGCCCACGTAGAAGAAGACGACGCTCACGGTGAAGTACGTGCCTACCGCGAAAACGTCCCAGATCAGGGGAGACCGGAAGTTGACCCAGAGCTGCCGCTGGGTCGGGTAGGGGATGAGGTAGTAGAAAACCCAGGACCGCCCAAGGTGAATGAGGGGATACAGCCCCGCGACCATGAGGGCGAAGACGGTCATCGCCTCCGCGGCGCGGTTGAAGCTCGTGCGGTATCTTGCCCGGAAAAGGAAGAGGACCGCCGAGATCAGCGTCCCGGAATGGGCGATCCCCACCCAGAAAACGAAGTTCGTGATGTAGATCGCCCAGTTCACGGGGTGGGTATACCCCGCGACGCCGAGGCCGTTCCGGATCTGGTAGGCCCAGAGGATCCCGCCGATGACCGTCAGCGTCGCCGTGACCGCGAGGCCCGCGAGGTAAAAGCGGCCCGGCTTCTCCATCGCCGCGAGAATGTCCCGGTCCACCTTGGCGTACTTTTCGGCGTTTTCCATGCTTCCCTGGTCTCGTGTCACGGTTTCCCACCGCGCAGGTAATGGATCGAAGGCTCGGTCCCGAGGGACTCGAACACCCGGTAGGCCCGCTCGGAATGGACCAGCCGGTAGACCCTCGATTCCTTATCGAGGAGGTTGCCGAAGACGATCGCTCCGGTGGGGCAGCTCTGGGCGCAAGCCGTCGTGAACTCGCCGTCGCGGACTTTCCGCCCCTCGTCCTTCGCCTTGTCCTTGGCGGCCCGGATCCGCTGGAGGCAGAAGGTGCATTTTTCCATCACCCCCACTTCCCGGGGCGGCGCGTCGGGGTTCAGCATCCGGTCCATCGGCTCCGGCCAGCGGTGTTGCCGCCAGTTGAACCGACGAACCTTGTAAGGGCAGTTGTTGGAACAGTACCGCGTTCCCACGCACCGGGCGTACACCTGGACGTTCAGTCCGTCGGGGTTGTGGTGGGCGGCGAAGACCGGGCAGACCGATTCGCACGGCGCGCTGTGACACTGCTGGCAGAGCATCGGGAGGAAATCGACCACCCCCTTTTCGTAAAAGGGCTCGATCCGCAGCCACGACATCTCCCGGCCCTTCAGATGATCCTTCTTCCCCACCACGGGGACGTTGTTCTCGATGTGGCAGGCCGCCACGCAGGCGGCGCAGCCGTTGCACCGCCCCAGGTCCACGGCCATCGCCCACCGGTACTCCTTGTGGTCGTGCTCGGGGTACAGAGTCCACCGCTCGTGACGCCGGCCCTCCTCCAGGTGCACTGGGTCGGGAATGAGACCGCGACCATGCTGGGAGAAGGAGCCCGAGAGGATGGGGATCGCGACCGTCTTCCCGGTCTTCGTGATCCGTACGCCTTCGATGATGTCCACCGGTCCGCCCGTGCGCGGATCCGTCCGGATCGGGGGGGCGGGGATCGCGTCGCGGTAGACGACGAAGACCCCTGCGGGGATGCCCGGCTGCACCTTCACCGGCAGCACCGCTTTCCAGTCGGCCGACGCCACCGTCACCTCGTCCCGGTCCCGAAGCCCGGCCCGCGTCGCCGCCTCTTCGGACACGGAGATCCAGGGGCCGTAGGTAACGGTGGTGAGCGGGTCGGGGATCTCGGAAAGGATCGGCAGGATCCGGCTCCGCCCGTCGAAGGTCCGCAAGGAGGGGGCAAGCACCAGTACGGGTTGGACGGTTTCCTCCGCCGGCCTCGGGGCCCGGAGGGATTCGGCGGCCCTCTTCCCGTCGAGAAGGACCGCCTTCTTCGGCAACGTCTCCTCGGCGTACCCTTTTTCCAGGAGCAGGCTCCTCCCGGCTTCCCCGAGCCGTTTCCTCCACGCCGCGAGCAGAAGCTCCTCGTAGCTCCCCGGGGCCCCCCTCCCGGAGACGTTCCCGAGGAGGCGAAGGAGCGCGTCCCCGTCGGACAAGGTGTCGTGCAGGGGAGGGAGCACCGGCTGGAGGAGGGACACGACGCCTCTCCTGGGCTCGACATCGCCCCACGACTCGAGGGAGTGGGAGAGCGGAAGGACCAGGTCGGCCTCGCGCAGTGTCTCGTCGAGGAACTCTCCCATCCCGACGGAGAGGTCCGCCTTTTTCAGGTTCTCCTTGAACGCGAGGCGCGGCGGCAGGGAGAAGACGGGGTTGGTCCGGAAGAGGAAGACGACCCCGGCTTCCCCCCTTCCCAGCCGGGCGGAGAGCTTCTCCATGTCCCGGAGCGTCCCGACGGCGCGGTGGTTCTCGCTCCTCGCGAAATCGACCCGCTCCGGGATGGCTCCCGTAACCCATAGGAGCAGCCCCGCGGCGGCCGCGACTTCCAGGCCTCCCGTCTGTGCCGTCCCGATCCCGCCGGCGATCACGAGCGGACGTTTCGCGGCCAGGAACCGTTCCGCGATCTCCTTCACCGACTCCGGCGGGATGCCCGTGTCCCTGGAGACGTTCTCCGCGGTCGTCGGGGGGAAGGCGGCAAGGAGCTCCCCCGGCAGCCGGACCTTCGGGGACTTCTTTTCCAGGACCTCCCGGAGCAGGAAGGAGAGAAGGAGCGTTTCCCGGCCCGGAGTGACCGTGTACCTTCGATCCGCATTCGCCCCGGTGAGCGACATGTGGGGCTCCACGTGGTGCCAGAGGAAGTCGCCCCCGGCCCTGGCGGACGAGATTTTCCGGGTGTAGGCGACGGGGGTGACGTACGTTTCGAGGAGGTCCGCGCCGACCGTCAACAGGAAATCGGCCTCCTCGATGCGGTAATGGGGGACGTCCCTCTCGCCGAACAGGAGGGCGTTCGCCTTCTTCACGGCGGTGTGGGAGTACACCTCGTATTCGGGGAGCCGTTCGATCGCAAGCCGTTCGCACGCGGCGTCGGCGATCCGGGAGAGGGAGCCGGTCGTCCGGCCGGACAGGAAAAGGTTTTTCCGCCCCTTCTCCCGGGAGCCCTTGAGGGATCCCGCCACCCGGGAAAACGCCTCTTCCCAGGGGATGGACCGAAATGTCTTGCCGTCCCGGGCCATGGGGCCGCGCAGCCTCTCCGGATGGTAGAGGCGGTACAGGGAGGATTGGCCCCGGACGCACAGTCCGCCGTCGCTCACCGGATGCCCCGGGATTCCCTCCAGCTTGACCGGCCGCCCCTCCCGGACCCTCGCCAGCACCCCGCATCCGGCGGGGCATTCCGTGCACGTCGATGGGTGGAAGCTCGCTTCCCCGGGGACGATCCCCTCTTCCGGCGGGAGGAGATAGGAGGTGAATTTCGCGGACCGGTTCGGGGACCCGCACGCGGACATCGCCGTGGAGCCCGAGATCACCCCGAGGAGCCAAAGGAAGTCTCTTCGTTTCATCCTCTCCCTCTACATATGGCAGGTGGCGCAGTCGCGGGGCGCGCCCCGGACCCGGTGGCACGCCACGCACCACCCCATGATCGGCTCGTTCACCCGCCGAACCCTTTTCATGCCGGCCACGTCCCCGTGGCACGTCGCGCACTCCACCCCCGCCTTGACGTGCCGCTTGTGGGAAAAGTAGATGAAACCGGGCAGGGCGTAGACCCGCTTCCACTCGATGGGCCGCTTTTCCTCATAGTGACGCGTGAGCTTGCGGATCTCCTCCCGTTCGGTGGCGATCGTCTTGTGGCATCCCATGCACTTCTCCAGCGGGGGGGCGCCGGCGGATCGGGACCGTTCCACGAAGGTATGGCAGAACACGCAGGGGATCTGCAGCTGCCCCGCGTGGACCGTGTGCGGGAAGGCGATCGGCTGCACGGGGGCCGGATCCGTGCGATGCCAGCGGTATCCGAGTCCCGCCACGAGCAGGAGGCAGGTGCCGAAGTACCCGAGGACCGCGATGGCGACGAACGTCTTCTTCAATGCCTCTCCCGCATGCGACGGTTTCCCGCTCCGGTCCTGGGGCTACTTGCCGCCCTTGACGTTCGACAGCAGGTATCGGGCGACCGCGTCGACCTCGTCCTCCTTGATGGCCGGCTTCGGCATCGCCGGGAACGAGGGGTTCACCTTGACCGGGTTCCGGATGAACGCCTTCAGCTTTTCGACATTTCCCTTGTACTTCGGCACGACGTCGTTGAAGGGGGGGCCGACGACCTTGACGTCGAACCGGTGGCAGGCCGAGCAGACGGCGTCGAATACCTTCTTCCCTTTTTCCACTACCGCCGCGCCCGCGGCCTCGGGTTTCGCCGCCTCGCCTTCCCTGGAAACCGCCTCGGCCGTCAACGGCCCCGATGGAGGGGAAAGCCCCTGGAAGACGTTGGCGACGGCCGTCTGGTCGCACAGGATCACGGCGAGGAACATCAGGATGAAAAGGGACGTAACGCGATCCCCCGGCGTGCTTTCCTCTTTCCCCGGCAGGAGGTGGAGCAGGGCGAATACGGCCAACGCAAGGATCGGAACGGCCGCCGCCATGAAGAACACCACCGTGGAGAACCCCGTGACGGGGAGTGTGACCAGGTAGAGCACGACGAGCGCCGGGGCCGCCAGTGCCCCGGCCGTGCCGAAGGACGTCCCGGCGGTCCGTACGCGCGCCTCGTAATCGGGGCCCCCGCCCGCCTCTCCCGCCTTCGACCGGCCGAGGAACCGCAGGACGATCCCGCCGGCAAGCCCGAAGGACAACGCAAGGAACAGGAGGAATTCCACGAAGGAGTGCCAGGAGAGGAGGAAAACGAGGTTGCTTCGGACCAGCGGGAGCTTGGCCGGGTTTACGAGCGTCCCCAACAGGAGGAACGACAGGAAGGCGGCGGAGATCATCGCCAGGAGTCCCGCCGTCCCCGCCCCGAACGGAGCGGTGGACAGGTCCGGCGACCGGCGGATCGCCGACCGGTAAAGGGAGAGGAGCAGGCACCCCCCCAGGAGGGCTCCGAACGGGGCGAGCCATGCGATCGCCGGCAGCGAGGTTTTGCCCCCGAGTAATCGTAGGCATCCATAAACGATGGCCGGATATGGGAGGAGACCGAGGAGGAGGAGGCCCCACCGGTTCACGGTGACCGCCTCGATCCATTCGCGGGACAGGCGCAGCGACCGGTCGTCCCGGTTCTCCCTCCCGAAGAAGTTCAGGACCAGGGAGGCGGCCGATCCGGCGATGACGATCCCGAGGAACGGGAGGTAGAGGAGCAGGGCGGCGATGAGGAGGTAACGGAGAAGGAGGAACGTGTCCGGCGGCAGGGCGGGGGGAAGAGCCAGGGGGTTCATCCCGTGTCCCCTCGGAAAAATCGAAAGGAGCGGGACGGTTGGCCGGAATCAATGGCGGACAATTGTCGCGGTCGGAGCATCGGCCTTCCTTGACGTGGTGGATGAACCGCTTCCCGCTATGGAACGAATCTTATATCAAACACATGCGCCGTTGGGAAAAAATCAGGCCCGGCGTTTGCCGGAAATCGGCACGTAGCGCTGCGTTTCGGGCCCTCGGCCGGCGGCGTCGAGGAGGAGGTCGCCGGTGACGGCGCACGCAAGTCCGAAGGGGAGGTACCCGGCGTACCCGAGGAGGGGCATCTCGAAGAGGTGGAACGCGTCGACGTAGGGGATGACGTACACCCATTTTGCGAGGCTCCCGGAATTCCACATCTCCCAGAAAAATCCGCACCAGAGGGCCGCCAGGGACGATGCGACGAAGGCGCGCCAGTCGCCGGCGGCGATTCCGGAAAGTGCGTGCGGCTCTCCCCGGAGAGCGGCGAGGGAGATCAGGAGCGTGGGCGGGGCGGCCCAGACCAGCGGGAATGCGAAGTCGGGAACGATCCCGACGGCGAAGAGCCCGGCGGAGGAGAACAGGAGACCGGCGCAGGCGACCACCCCCGGGTTCGGCGGGGAGAGGGGACGCCATTCCCGGAACGCGTAGTCCAGACGGGGAAAGGATAGAAGCAGTTCCCGGGTCGACAGGACCGCCGGGAGGACGGTTGCGAACGGGAGGGTCGCGAAGAGGAAATATTCCACCGCTCCGAATTCCGGCCCGCCGACGTAGCGCCAGTTCCCGACGAAGCGGTTGAGGTACTCGAAGGACCACCAGAACCCCGCGCTGACCGGGAAGAGGAGGAGGAAGGGGCGGGTCCGGGAGAGCATCAGGCATCGGCCCGTCCTGCGCAACGTGAACGCGTTGACCAGCAGGATGAAGGCGATCCAAAGGGGTGCGAACGTGTGCGCCTGGAATCCGCCCATCCACGGGAACCGGCCCCATGCGAGGATCCAGGACGCCACGCCCAGGCCCGCACCGGACCACCCCCACCACGGGAACGGCACGACGGGCTTCCGGGGACCGTCCCCACGCCGGAACGAGACCAGGCGGAGGAGGAGGGGGGCCGTTGCCGCGAGGATCAGAACCGTCAGGCCGAGTGCAACAGGAAGGGAGAACGGCGCATGCGTCACATCGGGGGTCTTCGGGGGGAACTGCAGAAACGCCGCGAGCGGTTTCCCTAGGACCGCCGCGCCCGCCAGAGGAAGGAGGAGAACGAGCGCCACGGCGATACCCGCGCGGAAGAGACCTCCCCGGAGTGGGCATATCTCATGAGGATCAAATTGTTCCATTTCATTATTGTGCCATTCCGCGACTGCGATTGTCGTGTGTGTTCCGTGATATTGATGGTGCGGTGTTTGCTTTTCCGATAAATACGTGAACATCGAATTCGACGATGCGAAAAGCCGACGTAACACCAGGGACCGCGGGCTTCCGTTCGACCGGGCCGCCGAATTCGAGGGGAAACGGCAATCTACGAGGAGGACGCGAGGAAGGAATACGGGGAGCGACGGATCGTGGCGATCGGATTCCTCGAAGATCGTTTGCATGTCCTTTGTTTCACGCCCATCGAGGATGGCGCAAGGATCATCAGTTTCCGGAAGGCGAACAGGCGGGAGGTGAACGCATATGAGCAGGAAACCACTGACAGATAAATTCGGGGAAGTTCGGGAGCTGACTCGCGAGGACATCCGCGCGATGCGCCCAGCTGTCGAGGTTCTCCCGCCGGAGCTCCTCGCCATCCTGCCGAATCGGAAGCCCGGCCAGCGGGGGCCCCAACACGCACCGGTGAAAAAGAAGATTTCCCTCCGCGTCGATGCGGAGGTGCTCGCCCATTACAAGGCGACCGGTCCCGGATGGCAGAGCAGGATCAACGAGGCGTTGAAAAAAGCCGCTCTCGGGAAGTTATCCCGGAAAGGGAGGGCGGCTAAGTGCTCCAATTCATAAATTCGGCTGCATTCGAGCGCCGCTGCATCCGCCCCGGCTTCGTTGTGCTCCCTCACCGTACTATCCAGTACGCTTCGGTCGCAACGCCTTGCCGGATGCGGCGCATCGACGCTCTCGGTGCGACGCCGTATTTATGAACTGGAGCACCAAGGTCGCGATCCGCGCGGATTGCACGCGGATCGAACTATTTCAGGCACACCTTGGTCGCCGGGATGGCACAAAGAAACGAGAAGGTTTCCGTCCCCGCGTTGGCGAAGGCGTGCTCCTCGCCGGGAGGGACGAAGACGAAGCTTCCCGGCCCGACATCCGTTTCGCCGTCCTTGCGCTTGACCGTTCCCTTCCCCGAGAGGACGAACACCTCGTGCTCCCACGCGTGGGCGTGGAACGGGGTGTGGCCGCCGGGTGCGACCTCGAAGTGGCGCGTCGTGAAGTTCGGTGCCCCGACGTCGTCTCCCATCAGGACACGGATCGTCACGCCGTTCGCCCCCGCTTCCGTGACCGCCTTCCCCTCGACGTCTTTCCACGCGCCGATGTGCATGGGTCGCTCCTCCGTGACGGGTAGCGGACCGCCGCCGTCAGCCGCTATGATACGAATTCCCGGCACTTATCGATATTGACGACGTGAACCTCGCGCATGTCGGCGAAGAACGACTTCTCCTCGGCGGTCGTCTCCCCGGGGGGGATCTCGTCGATCTTGCGGACGACCCAGGCCTGCCCCTTGATGAGGAGCGCGATCTGCTCGGCCTCCGTCGGCAGGGCGATCACCTTGTCCGCGAACGCGCCGACGTTCTTCGTGGGAGCCGCGCCGCGGGCCTGGAGCAGCCGGAACAGCCCTGCGCAGAACTTCCCCTCGTCGTTCCGGAAAAGGGAGAACAACTCCTTCTTTTCCATGTCCGACGCGTGGTCCGCCATCGCGTCGAGGCACTTCACCCCCGCGCGTTCCGCCTCCAGCAGTTCCTGCATCCGGTCGATCAGCGTCATATTCGTCTCCCTTCCTCCTTCGCGCCGTAAGCCGCTTCCTCCGCCGATGCTTCCGCCGCTACGGAGGACAAGTCGGAGGACAAGCCCAGGGGTCAGGACCCCGCGGCGCGGTTGAGCTCCGAGAGGAGCTGCTTCTCGCTCACATTATGCATCATCGCGCTCTGCCTCACCGACTCGGTCGCCTGCCCGGGGCAGGAGAAGCATCCGTCCCCGTAATACTTCCGGAACACTTTTTCCGTCTCCGGGTACGCCGCGAGGATCTCCCCGAGGATGTGGTCCGCCCCGATCGCCTCCCCGCTTGCGAGCCTCCCCTTTCTCCCCTTCCCGGCGCCGGGTTTCCCCTCCGAAGCCGCGGACGCCGCTCTCGCGGCGGAGGGGGGGGAGAGCGCCTCGTTCAGCTCGGATACCATGTAGTCGAGGTCGACGTTGTGCCGCTGGCACGCCATCCGCAGCGTGATCGGGATCTGCTTCACCTGTTCGCGGTGCTCCGGGTTCGCAAGGGAGGAGAATCCGTGCCCCACGAAGACGTCCACCGTCTGCGGCCACCGGGTGAGGATCTCGCCCACGCGCATGTCGGGGTCGATCGTCGGCGCGGCGGACGGTGGTGCGGAAGGCACCGCGGCCGGGGCATGCCCCGCCGTAGATGTGGAAGCGATTCCGGGTGAAGAGACTTCCGCAGCGGAGGCGGGCTCCTCTTCCGCTTCCGTTTCCTGTTTCGGTTCGATCAGGATCGTCGCCCCGAGGTTCGCGGCGAACATCCCCGCGGAGATGACCGACAGGGCGGAGAAGAGGATGAACCCCGTGGAAGGGCGCTCCGGCGCGGTGGCCACCATCCCGATCAGGCCGATGTTGGCGAGGAAGAAATGGATGGGGACCCAGGACGGCCAGCGCAGCGGCCGCCCGTTGAACCGCGGCAGGATGAAGTACCCCACGCCGTAGATCATCATCGTCATGAAGCCCAGCAGGTTGAAGTGGACGTGGGCGAACCGCACCCAACCCGCCGCGTCCGTTCCCCCCATCCAGATCCCGAGCACGGCGGCCAGGAAGAAGTAGACGAGCGCCGCGACCACGAATCCCTTGGTATACCGGTCCATCGATGCCCTCGCCGTTTCGCTGATTCCCGAAGTTGCACTTCCCCGGGTACTGATGAAGATGCCCGAAAACGGGACCGGGGTCCTTGACGTCGGTCAAGGGCCCCGGCCCCGCCAATGCCGTACCGTTCGCTACCTCAGGCCTGCGCCTTCGCCGGCCGCAACGTGAAGAGATCCACGACGGTGGTGAGCAGTCCCCCCAGGAAGAAGACGCCCGCCACCATGGTGGCCCCCATCCAGAGCCGCATGTACCCCTGGGCGACCATGTACCCCATGCCGAGCACCCGCTCGATGTAGCTTTGCAGCACTCCCGCCACGCCGAAGGTCAGCCCCATGATCATCATGGCGGAGCACATCGTCCAGAAGCCGATCTTGCCCCGGCGGTCGTCGTACTCCGCGATCCCCTTTATCCGCGGCATCGCGAAGTAGAACGTCATCAGGTTCAGCAGCGCGTAGGCGCCGAAGAACGCGAGGTGGCCGTGCGACACGGTGACCTGGGAGCCGTGCGTGTAGTAGTTGATCTGCGGCAGCGTGTGTGCGAACCCCCACACGCCGGCGCCGATGAAGTGCAACACCGCGCAGCCGATCGCGTACGTCCATGTGAGGGGGTTGACGATCTTCGCCTTCCGCTGCTTCACGTGGTGCATCGTGTCGAAGACCATCAGGAGGATCGGCAGCGGCTCGAGGGCCGAGAAGATTCCCCCAACCCACAGCCAGTATCTCGGCGCGCCGATCCAGTAGTAATGGTGCCCGGTTCCGGCCAGGCCGGTGAACAGGAACAGGCCGATCTCGACGTAGAGCCACTTCTCCACCACCTGGCGGTCCACGCCCGTGAGCTTCATCAGGACGAAGGCGAAGATCGACGCGGTGACCAGCTCCCACGACCCCTCCACCCACAGGTGGATCACCCACCACCAGTAGTACCAGTCGATGACGAGGTTCCGGTAGAAGGGGATGCCGAAGAGATACAGCAGGGCGAGGAAGACCAGCCCCCCGAGCAGCGTCCCCTGGATGGCCGTCCAGTTCCTCGCCTTGATCATCGTCATGGCGACGTTGAACAGGAAGACGAGCGCGCCGATGACGACGACGAAGTCGAGCGCCATCGGGATCTCCAGGAGCGGCCGCCCCTGCGTCCACCCGA